>ERZ772766.66-NODE-66-length-64235-cov-18.813244_pt1 | contig 64235 bp, 73 predicted proteins | sample MGYA00511379_ERZ772766 | MGnify/ENA primary metagenome ERZ772766 (study PRJEB29015, sample SAMEA2737895) | human oral metagenome | biome: human oral; feature: human-associated habitat; material: dental | place: China | collected 2116 ... | reverse complement strand
CGTTGCCGGTGCTCCCGTCTGGCTGAGTGGTGACGAGGGGCGGGGTCTGCGTCGAAGGCGCTGACGGCGTGGGTGCTGGGGGCAGCTGCGGGTCGGGGCGGACCGCTCGAGCGTCCTGCTCAGCCTGCTGAGCGTCAGCCGCCTCCCGGTCCTCCTGGGACACGGAGGGGTTGCTGGGAGCCATGATCGACGCATCCCCCGAAGAGGAGTCCGTCTGCGATGGGGCCGCGAACGAAGCGGTGGGGATGAACGCCAGAGACAGGGCTGCAACCAGCCCCACTCCGACGCTTCGAGAGCGATTCATTGGTGAGGGGTTTCCTTTCTGTGTCAATGCGAAAACGCGGGAGAGAGCGCTCTCCCATCTTAGAGAGCGCAACGCTGTGCCACTGGCGTTTGATTACGCGAAAACATTCCACGCATGACGGAAGGCCTCCGACCTGAGAAAGAAGAAAGAGAGTCGGAGGCCTTCGCCGTTGTGAGGTGGGGCCCTTAAGATGGGTGCTTGTCACCTGTTAACTCCCCCAAGGTCTATGCAGCAAAGCCGTTGGAGGAGCAGAGCCCCTTACTGTTCCAGGCGACCTCACGCCACCTGGTATAGGAGGATCATCAATGATGATCGTGCGCATTGTGGGAGTCGAACCCACACGCCCGAAGGCACTGGAACCTAAATCCAGCGCGTCTGCCAATTCCGCCAAATGCGCTTCACGCCAACCCGCCCCCGCAAGAGCGGGCTGACAGTATGTGATTGATTCTCGCTTGCCCCTACGAAACGTGGGGGCAACTGGCAGAGCTCCGAAGCAACTCCACCAGTAGATCGTACCGGACTCGAACCGATGACCTTCTGGGTGTAAACCAGACGCTCTAGCCAACTGAGCCAACGATCTGTAAAGCTAGGTAGTCCCGGAGGACACCTAGCAGCTAGGTAGCTGCATCTCTTACGAGAACAGCCGTGGACTGTACGGGACTCGAACCCGTAACCCCCTGCTTGCAAAGCAGGTGCTCTACCAGTTGTAGCTAACAGCCCAGGCGGGGCAGTGGGAGTCGCACCCACACGTTCCATTCGTGCGCATCGAACAGATCGCGGCTGAACTATACCCCTGACGAAAACAGGTCCGGCTATCCCCTGAGGAGATCAACCCCCAACGGTTAGCTTTCGCTACCTTCGCACGCGAACAAGTCGCGCTCTGCGACGGGACTCGAACCCGCAACCTCCAGGTTTAACAGCCTGGCGCTCTTCCAATTAGAGCTACGCATTGTGGACCGTGCAGGAATCGAACCTGCATCGGCCACTCGATCATTTGACCGTAGGAACAATCAAACGATCCAGCAGCCGCTCTACCGTTGAGCTAACGGTCCAGAAAGGGGGAGCTACCCCCAGTCCGAGAACTGACTAGTATTCTGTTCTCTCACGCCGGGGAATCGAACCCCTCTCGTTTCGCCGCTCTTCCTATAAGCTACACCGCCCTTGCGGGGCGCGTGGCGGGAGTCGAACCCGCACCTACTACTCCGGTCCACCAGAACCAGCGCTGTCGGGGTGACAGGATTTGAACCTGCGACCCTCTGCTCCCAAAGCAGATGCGCTACCAAGCTGCGCTACACCCCGTATTCAGTTTCATCGCCACTGGCTTGTGGCGGTGGAGCTGCCCGAGGGATTCGAACCCTCAACCGTCCGCTTACAAGGCGGATGCTCTGCCGTTGAGCTAGAGCAGCATCACCGCCCGAGGTTTACTGTCTCGAGGTCGTCGTTCCCCTCGGGCGGCTGTCCCTATTCACACTTGTCAGGAGTCGGAGAAGTTTTTCTCCTGACATGGATTAATGTAGCAGCGGCGGACCTGGTGTGCAACCGTTGAGAACCCATGTTTCGGTTAAGTAGATCACAGGGTATTTGGGGCGGAGAAAACCCCCAGGCTCCATGCGAAACCTGGGGGCAACTCCCCTACCCGGCGCACTCAGGCACTACTTCACTCGAACCCAGAAGTAGCACGCCAAGCAGGGGACATTTCTTGAACCTCCTGTCAGTTACCGAGCTCGGACACGGCTGCGTCCACGTCGGCCTGAGCGGAGGCCACGTTCTCCTGAGCGGAGGTAACGGCATCCTCAGCCTCGACGCGGTTAGCAACCGCGTCGGCCACGCCCGCGAGCGCGGCCTCAGTGCCCTTGTGGGCATCGGTGAGGGCCTTGTCGGCGGCTACGATGTCCGCAGCGTCCTTGGCGGCGGTGTCGTAGGCTTCCTGGGCGGCTTCCTGAGCCTTGACGGCTTCATTTGCGGCCTGGGTGGCCTTCTCGACGTTCCGCTGCGCGGGGGCGACCTGCTCAGCCTGTTCGCGGGCGAACTCATCAGCCTGGGTGGCCTTTTCCTGAGCCTTGGCCTGAGCGTCGGATGCTTCGGTCACGGCCTGGCGGGCGGCGGCGGGGTCGGCGTTGTCGCGGTCTGCGACTGCCTGGTCGCGCGCAGTCTGAGCGGCCTCAAGGTCGGCCTGGGTCTTGTCGGCGGCTGCGGTGGCCTTCTCGGCGGCCTCCTTGTCGCGGGCGACGGTGGCCTGAGCGTCGTTCAGGGTGCGCTCGAGCTGCGCGAGGTCAACTCCGTCGGCCTTGGTGACCTTGGGGGCCTCCTTCGTCTCAACCTCACCCTCGAAACCGGGGTAGGAGTGGGACGGCGAGTAGGTCGGGTTCGTGGCCTGCGGGATCTCCTTGCCGCCCCACACGTCCACGCCGGTCGGCGCGTAGGTGTACGCACCCTTTGTGTTCTCATCGGCAACGAAGCCAACGACGGCGATGTGGCCGTCCTCGCTCACGCCGATACCGAAAGCGTTGATGCGCTCATTCAGCATCGTCGCATCGCCGTAGCGGTTGTTACGGAACTTCTCGAATGCGGCCTGAGCAGCCTCGAGGGGGTTACGGCCCTCCCAGCTGGTGCCAGTGGACAGGGAACCGTAGGGGCGGTTGGTGAGACCGTCGGCGCTACCCTTATCCCAGTCGGCCATGTTGGGGCCGACCATGAAACCGGGGTTGGTGTCGGCGTGCGCCTGAGCGAATGCCTGCACGTCAACTCCGATGGGGGCCGCGGGCAGACGGTACTGGGCGCGGTAGTCGTTCATCATCTGGAGCAGGAACGCACGAACGAGATCCTGCTTCTGAGCGACGGTCAGCGCATCCCAGTTGATGCCACCAGCCTGTGCGGCGCGCTTGGCCGCATCGAGGTTCGCCTGAGCCTCGTTGAGGGAGGCGGCGGATGCTTCGAGAGCGGCCTTCGCCTCAGCCTTCTTGGCCTGCGCCTCAGCGTTCGCGTCCTTCGCGGAGTCCAGAGCAGCTTCCGCATCGACGGCGGCGTGCGCTCGAGTGGCCTGGTCGGCCATGACGGCGGCGAGGCGATCCTGCGCATCCTTGAGGGCGGTGTTCGCCTTGTCGAGCTCGGAGTGAGCTGTGTCGGCTTCGCTCTTGGCCTTGTCGGCCTGGGTGCGAGCGTTAGCCAGCTCGGCGTTCGCCTGGTCGAGGTTCTTCTGGGCGGCGACGGTTGCAGCCTTCGCATCGTTGAGGTCGTTCTTGGCCTTCATGTAGGCCACGGACCCGGCGGGGTTAGCCTGCATGGCAGCATCGAGCGCAGCCTTCGCGTCGGCCTCCTTGACCTTCGCGTTCGTGAGCGCATCCTGAGCGGCGGTTTCCGCGTCCTGAGCGGCGGAGAGCTTGTTCTGCGCGTCGGTCAGGGCGTTGTTTGCGTCCAGGAGTGCGGCCTGGGCGGCGGCGAAGCGCGCCTGGGCGGCAGCGTGGCTCGTGTCAGCGGACACGGTGTTGTCCGCCGGGGTGGTGTAGTCGTAGCCGCCATCCGAGAAAGTGGGCTGCGAGGCGGTGCTGGTGTAGCCATAGAAGCCGCTGCCCTGGCCGAGCTGCGGGGTGGTCGGCGCGGGAGAGACGGGCACTCGCGGAGATGCGGGGTTGGTGGGGGACGGAGTGCTGGGGGCCGGAGTTGTGGGCGCGGGGGTGGTCGGCGCGGGGGCCGGGGTGGTCGGCTGCGCATTGGGGGCGGGAGTCTTGTCCTTGGAGGGAGCGATCTCCTTGCCAGGGTTGGTGCACGCGCCGAGGGTGGCGGCGGCAGTGAATGCGACGAGCGCTGCGATGATCTTCTTGGTGTTCATGATTGTTCCTTCTGGATTGATTGGTTGGATTGTCGAGTGAAGTAGTATCCCTGTTTGGGATGGTTCATAGCATATGTCGTCCACTTTGGATGTGCAAGTCCCAATATTCACAATGTTGGTTAGATGGGTCACATATTGGATGGGGCGAAGATCGGACACGGACGCACATCCTCAGCGAACACCGCCCTCCCCGCATCATCCATACGCCCGACAACCAGCACTCTCACGCCGAGCATTCGGCGCGTCAGCGGTACCGCCTGCTCGCGCACCCACACCTGCACGGTTCGCCCGCTCACCTCATCGACCAGGTAGAAGCCGCGGCCACGCGCATCTGCTGTGCCCTGTAGGACACCTGCAACACCCCTCAAGCCTGTCCCCCACCCACGGGAAGAACCCAGATCGTATTGAAGCCAACCCGCCCTGACTCATGATCGACGGGGACGTGTAGCCACCCCCACCGCCCTGTACTAGTGACGGCGGTCAGGAACGCTTGGGAGATGCGTGTTTCGTCGAGCTTCGACACAAGCTGCGCAGCGTCGGGGGTTTGGGAGTCCCAGACACTCACCTCCTGTTGAGTGAGGGCGCTCAGGAAGCTCACGACGCGAACGGGTACGGGCGCAGTGGGCGTGCTTTTGAGGGGGAGCTGGAACCCTTCTGCGGGAGCGTCGTCGGGGTAGCAGTAGCCGCTGGGAGTGAGGGTCCAGTTCTGGCTGGTCATAGGTTGTCCTTTCGAGATGAGTAAGGCCCCGCCGTCGCGAACTGGCAGGGCCTTACCTTGGGGGTTACTTCTGGGGGCGCGTGCGTCGAGCTTCGTTGTTGATGTATACAAGCTCTTCGACGTAGAGACGCTTGGTTGCGCTGATGAGGCCTTCGGCTTTCATCATCTCGTCTACGGTTGTTCGACGGGAACGGTCTTTGGTATGTAGGCCTTCGACGGAGACGGCTTCGTAGCGGAACAGGAATGCCATCAGTGTGCCGTTGTACTTGATGCGCTTGTAGAGGCCAGGTGGGACAACGTGGCTGCACATTGCGTACATGAGGGCGTAGTGCACATCCCATGTGGGGTCGATGCTTTCGTCCCAGAGGCCGTCCGGCTCACCGACGCAGTGTTCGTCGAAGTAGTCGTAGCACTCATTGATGCGTCCGGTGACGCATTTGATCCACATGTCGATGAGGTGTTCTGGCGCTTTGTTTATCGCTAGGTAGTTCCATCGCTTTTTGATGAGGGGGGTTGAGCGTGCGGCGGCGAGGGCAGCGTTGTATGCGGTGAAGAACGTGTGCGCGTATTCGCCTCTGTTGATGCTGGGCTCGCCGGTTTCGTCTTCTGCGAGGTAGAGGCTGGCGGGAGGAGCGAAACCTGCCCAGACTCCCCATTCGTAGGGGTGAGCCTGGTTCATTGCAACACTGATGGGAGATTGGACCCAGCAGCGGGGGAGCCGGTGGCCGAAGTGGTGGAGGCAGAAGTCGAGCAGGCCGCAGTGGTGTAGGCAGCTGTAGACATGGTCAGGGCCGTCTTTTCTCACGACTGCGCCAGCGATTGCGCCCGCGAGCGCCGCCTTGTCGTCGTCGGTGACGCTGGGGTCAGACAAGCCGTCCTTGAGCTTCTTCATAGTCCAAATGATGTTGCCGCGCGTTGCGGTGGTGTCCTGGATGAGGGCCTGAGTCCACTCGCGCACTTTGGCACCGCCAGCCTTGATGGCCAGTGCGGACCAGGTGTCCGGCATACCGCCGTAAGCCTGGGCGTATAGGAGTGAGCCTTCCATCGTCTTCGGATACTTGGCGCACAAGTCTCGTAGGAAGTTGGCGGCTGTTTTCTCGTTCGAGTGGCGGATGAGCTGCCGGTAGAGGTAGGGGCCGTGTGGGCCGCTGAGGATCTTCGCGTCGGTCTCGATGGGGTTGTTGAATGGTTGTGGGCGTGTGGGGATGTTGAAGAGTCGGTGGTAGAAGCGGTCGTAGTCCTGAACGGGGTCGAGCTGGACCGAGTGCGCCAGTCCCAGGTATCGGCGTACAGTCGCCGCCGTGTTGTCGTCCATGTTGTTGGCGTTGGTTATGGCGCGGATGAAATCGGCGTAGTTGTCTGCGTCGAGGAGCGCCCCTGCGGGGAGGCGTTTGCCGGTCTGTGCTGCTTCGATGACGCGACGGTAGAGGTCTTCGCCGGAGATCGTTGCGTAGTGTCTGTGTTGCGTGGTCATGAGGTGCTTGTCCTTCGTGGTTAGTTGATTGGTGGGGCCGGGAGCTTGTCGTCGTAGAGGTCGTGCTTGTAGGCGAGGTCTTCGCCGGTGGTGAGCGCGTATTGGCCGCGCATGGGTACCCATCCTTGGTTTCCCCACATGTCGATGAGGTTGGTGATGGCCCTGTCGAAGTTGCTGTTGTACTGGGCCCACAGTGCGATGGGGGCGGTGTCGCGGTAGCGGGTGGTGAAGGGGGACTCGCGGACGACGGACAGGTACAGGGATGTGTTGTAGCTGCATAGGGGGAACATGTAGCGTTCGACGGTTCGCGCGAGGGGCTTGCGGGACAGCATCAGCGTGTAGGGGACGATCTTGTCGAGGAACGTCTTGGGGACGCAGTACAGGAACGCGCCGTCAGGGTATTCGTCTGACTTTGGGGCGCGTTGGGCGTACTTGAAGCCGTCGGGCATGTTGTTCGCCTGCGCGGGCGAAAGTCGCAGGTTGACTTGCGAGGCTATGGGGATGCTGCCGGACGGGCAGGTGACGGGCTGGCTGCCGGTCTTCTGGTAGTACTCGTCGTAGGTCGTGACCTCGAGGGGCTTGTCGTAGCGGAAGGCGATGCTGCCTTTCAGGGGTGCTGCAACGTCGGGGAGGGATGCGTCCCACGGCTCGGTGATGATGAACCTGTCGGTCTCGAACAGGCGGGGGATGTCCCATCCTTGGGGGCGTAGCGCTTCGAGGGTGGGTAGGTAGTTGGCGGGGCGGGACCGTAGGAACGCTGTGTAGGCGCGCTTCTGTTTCTTGTCGTAGTCCTCGCCGTCGAACTCTGGCATTCCGAGGGGTTGCCCGTACACGGAGATGGGCTGGTTGCTGGTTTGCTGGTAGGGGGTGGTCAACATGGCGGGTGTTCCTGTTGTGGTCCTTTCGAGATGGCGGAGCGGAGGGGCAGGGTGTGACTGTTCCTGCCCCTCCGCGTATGTAGGTTAGTGTGTGTGCGCCCATTCTCTGAGGGTCATTGACCGCACCCTGCGCGCAGTGAGGGGGGTCGGCGCTTTCAGAGCATTGAAGTTCCGCGAGAGCACGATCCAGCGAGGGCTGGCGGCGCGCTGTAGGGGGAAGCTCGTCGGCGACGTGTACGCACCCTGCGGGTATGTCACGTCGAGGTCCGGGTCGTAAGCCTTAACGAACTCGATGACCTCGCCGAGGGTCCGGTAGATCTCCTTGTCGAGGGCCGGCATGTTCGGCATGATGAACGTCATGTCGAAGGTGGCAACGTAGACGATTACGGTCTTGCCGGCTGGGCTGATTTCGATGTGAATCTGATCGAACCCAAGGAACCTACCCGTGCGAGGGTCTGCAACTGCCCATCTCTTCGCAATGTACTCTGTCCGCTTCTCCTCGGGGGTGCCAGCCTTGAAGGGAACGAGGCCCTTCAGGTCTTGCTTGTCTGCGAGCAGCATGTCGCGGAGCAGGAGGTATCGCTCGTCGCTCAGAGGAGCGACCGGCTTGTACGGGAGGATAGCCTCGCCGCCCTTCTGCTTCTGGCAGAGTTTCGTCCAGAACTCCTTGTGGGCGACCGTGACGTTGCCGCCAGGCTCGGGGGTCATGCCGACGTACTTGTCGTATTCGGCGAGGTAGTCGGCGCGCGCCTCGCTCCACTTCTTGAAGAACGCATGGGGGATGTTGAGTGTGTCGGCGGTCTTAGTGTCCTCAAGGGGCCCGTGGCCTTCGCTGGCTTGCTCGTAGGTGAAGCTGTTGATGAGCTCGTCGCTCTCGCGGTCAACACCGTCGTTGTACGTGTTGGCGAAGGCGGGAAGGGCTTTCACGTCGCGGACCTTGTTCTGTGTCTGCCACACGCCCTCCCATGTGGAGGGGTTGCCCTTGAAGTGGAGGATGCGCGTGTCACCCTCGTTGCCTTTGACCCACAGGAATGGGTTGGACCGCCAGCCCTCAGTGCTGCTCCAGTGGCCGGTCATGTCCTCCAGGAGGAACGCCGGGTAGATGAGCTTCGTGTCGAGTTCAACGACGTGGAGGCCGACACGACCGCCCTTGTGCTGGTGAGCGAAGATCTCAACCTTGGAGGGGGTGCGGCCTGTGGGCCACTTGATTGGGGGCAGGGATGCCATTTGCTTGTTCCTTCCGTGGTTCCCCAGTGGTTGTGGGGTGCTGACTTTATGGGGAGAGCATCACTCTTGTTGACGCAGCGACGCTTACGAGAATGCCCCGACCACCCCACGATGAACGCGAGGCGACCGGGGTGCGAGTGGTCAGCAGTGCTGCATCCACTGCTCGAGGGTGGGGGCCTTTGCTGTAGCTCCTTCGGGTGAGAGCGCACGCTGCCAACGGAGAGAGAACACGGAGCAGATGACACTTTCTTCGTTCTTCGGGGACGTAACGCGCAGGATGGTTGGCGCATACTTCGTGTGGAGGCCTGCCGCTTCGACGGTGCTCATGGCCCGGTAGATGACCTTATCGAGAGCGTCGCACATGGGGACGACAATGAGTCTGTTCCAGGGTTTGATGGATGCGACGACGAGTGTCCCGTCGCAGATGCGGGTAATGGCGATCTCGGACGGCGCGACCTGTTCACTGTTCTCACCGTTCACGGTTGTCGGCCAGTGCTTCTGGATGTACCGGAGACGCGACTCAACATCCTTCCCCTGCGGGAATGGGACGATGTTTGTATCCATGATCGGCCCATACTTGGATGCGCTGGCCTCGAAAGCATCCAGAGCTTCGCGCTCACTGTCGGGAATGAGGGGGAGCCCGTACATGGGGAAGTCGTCTTCAACCACGCAAATGCTGGACCACTGTTCGATGTCGCCGACGGTCCATCCCGCAGCGACGGCGGCAATGAAGGCTTCTCCCCATTCGGGGGTCGGATACTCAAGCGGTGCGGGTTCCTGTGCACCGTTTTGGATGGCCTGGTTGAACAGGTCGTCGAGCGTATTTTCGTCGAGAGAGCCGGTCGTCTTGTAGGTGCGGTTCAGGTCTACGCGCCCCGTGGTGGTGCTGACTTTGGAGAACTGCCAGTCGCCGCTCCATGCGTCCAGGGTGCCCTTGAATCCGGTGATGACGTAGGCGGGGTAGGTGCGTTGCTGCTCGGTTGGCGGCGTGTAAATGAAGGGATTGTGGGAGATGTCGGCGTTGAGGAGCCTGGGGTCAACGCGCAGAAGGTGCGTCGGGCATGTTCGCCTGCCTTCGTACTCATTATCGAACGTTACGAGCGCGAAGTACTGGGAGGGCACTCGGTTGTGGAGTTCGATGGTGACGTGTGTGATCTCGTGGTTGGCTCGGTCGGGTAAGAGGATGGGGAGTCTCGAGTGTACTTTGACGTAGCGCTCATGGTCGGTGAGCTTGTCGTCTTCATCTTCCTTGTCGAGTGGCCCGTCGTACAGAGGGATGATGGGAGCGCCGTCTACTGGATTGTTCGTGCTCCACACTTCACCTGCGGCCCGGCGCACCTGGTCGATGCTGTAGGTGACCTCTCGGCACATCTTGGTCTCTTTGTCTGCAAAGTCGTAGGCATGGAGACTGCATCCCTCATGAGTGAAGAAAGTGAACTGGCTACTGTCCAGATCCCACAGGAAGGACACGCCCTCCTGGACGCTGGGGTGGGTCTTGACGAACGCCTCGGCTGCGTCACGGCGAGCAAACGCACGCGCCTCACTGCTGCGCTCGACGACGCTCCTGTTGCTCAAGCCGACAAAATGGGGCTCTGGGCATCCTTCTTCTTCCGTGTAGAAGGGGATGACGGAGTATCCCTTGAGGGGTGCGCTGCCGTCGAAGCCATAGTCGCCGTTCGAGTCGATCAGGGCGAACGATTCGACGGTCCCCATGTCGTGAATGGTTTTCTTGAGGACTTTCAGGAAGTCGCTGCGGCTGTAGCCGTCTTTGTCTGCGCGCTGGAGGGCGTGCTGGAGGGCGAGGAATGTGAACTCGCCGTCGTTGACGGTCATGTAGTCAACGCTGATGAGTCCGGTGCGAGTGTCGCGGTTGATCGTCGCGTAGAGGGCTGATTGTTCGTTCATGTTGTGGGCCTTCCTTGGTGGGTGTGGTGAGCCTCGGCCACAAGACAAATGCCGTGGCCGAGGCTCGTTTGTGTCAGTGCTTTGCGATCCAGTCGCTCAGCTTGATGACAGCCTGGCGGTTGTTGAGACGCTTACTTGCTGACCATGCGGGGGAGAATGCAGCACACATGATGGCCTCGCTGTCCTTTGCGGTGAGGCGCAGGTTCGTCAGCGAAGCGTTGCGATTGCCTGCGTAGTCGTAGACCGCTGCCGCTAGGGCGCGGTAGACGAGCTTGTCGAGCGCATCCCCCATGGGGATGACGAGGGAGCGGTCCCAGGGCTTCAGGTAAGCCTCAATGAGCTTTCCGTCCGCGATGGGAGACAGTTCGATCTCGTCGGGCACGACTGGACGACCAGCGAGGCCGAGGAGCCAGCGGCGCTGAATCGCGTCGAGGCGCTTCTTGACGGGCGTACCCTTCGGGAACGCAACAAGGTTGGTGTCCATCGCGTCGGCGTACTTGAGGGCGCTCTGCTCGAACGCTTCCTGTAGGCCTTCCGGGGTGCTGGGCATCTGCTTCTCGTAGTCGAAGGGAACGTTGCAGCGCTTCGCCCAGTACTCCATGTCGCCGAGCGTCCACGGGCCGGTGCTCACGTCGCGGATGAGGTCTGCCAGCCACACGGGGGCGCGCCCGTAGTATGCGTCCGGCTTGTGCGCCCCACCCTTGACGGCCTTGTTGAATAGCTCGTCGAGAGTGTTCTCTTCCAGGTTGCCGGTGACCTTGTAGGTGCGGGATAGGTCCGCGCGTCCGGTCTTGGCGCTGATCTTGGAGAACTCCCATTCGCCGCTCCCGTTTCGCGGGTTGCCGATGAAGTCGGTGACGACGTAGGCGGGCTGGTCCTCGTTTTCGACGTGGGGGTCGTACACGAAGGGGTTGCGGTCGAGGGCCTTGTTTTTGAGGCCCGTATTGACGGTCAGGAGGTTTGCTGGGAACTCCTTGCCTTCGGCGCACACGACGGCGGCGTATTGGGCTGAGCTGCGGTTCAGCAGGGCGATGCGCGCATGGGCGGGAACGTCGCCGTCCCACCACAGGAGGGGGAGGCGCTGGTATGCGCGCATGGCGATGTCGAACTCGCTCTCCTCCTCGGCGGGTGCTTCTTCGGGGAGCGCCCCTGTGTAGAGGGGGACGATCAGGTCTGACGACATTCTGCCATTGAACTCGACGGATGCGTTTGGGTGGCGCAGCTGGTCGAGGCTGTAGGTGATCTCCTTGCAGGTGACGGTCTCGCCGGTTGCGAAGTCGTAGGCTCTGAGCGACCAATGGTCTTGGACAAAGAATGTGAACTGGTTTGTGTCCAGATCCCACAGGTACGACACGGCATCTTGGGCGTGGCCGTGTTCCTTGACGAACTTTTCAGCCGCCTTGCGTTTGGCGAACGCGCGCGGGGTCGAGTAGCGATCCGACTCCTTGTAGCTCGTCAGGAGACTACCGTCACCGTCCTCGATGCCGAGGCGGTATTCTTTCCCATCCTCGTGGTTGCGGGTGACAATGCAATAGCCCTCCATGGGTCCGTGACGGTCGTAGTATGAGTCATCCTCGTCGGACAGGTTGAAGGCGCTGATGTGCTCCATGTCGGCGACGGTCTTCTTAAGAAGGTTCAGGAACTCGTCCTGGCTGTACCCGTCCTTGTCTGCGTGTTGGAGGGCGAACTGGATGATCTGGGCAATGTGTAGGCTCCATTGGACCGTCACGTGGTTGACGGCGATGAGGCCGGTGCGCTCGTCTTGAGTGATGGTGGCGTGTACGCCTCGTTGTCCCATGAGGGTTCCTTTCGTCGTGAAAGCGGTTGTGGTCTGTGAGTGTTGGCGGGCGATCAGAGGATCACGTAACCGGGCGCGGTTGCGGTTTCGACGGCGACGACGCGAGGCATGTTGTGGGGTGTGTTCCTGTGGCCGTGGATGATCGTGATGTCAGCGCGGGCTGCTGCGACACTGAGGGGCTGCGCGTAGTCCTCGTAGTTGGTCTTCCTGCGGTATGTGCTGGTACGGTCGCTCGCGCCGTTGACGCACTCGAGGGGAGTGAGCGTGCGGTCCTGGTTGGCCGTGCCGCCAGTGGTGACGTAGTAGGTGCCGTGTGGCGCGTGGATGGTGAGCGCGCGGGTGAGGCTGTTCAGATGGTTCAGGAGGTCGCGCTTCTGCGCCCCCGTGCGGGTGATCGCGCCGATAGCCTGCTGCACGTCGGGGAAGTCGCGAGGGTTGACGGCGCGAGTGAGGGTTTCCCGCAGGATTGTCTCGTCGATCCCCTCAAGGAAGATGACGGCGTGGCCGTGCTGCTTGGCTTGGGTCTCGAAGTACTTGAGGATCTTCCACGCCTGGGCGACGTGGGGGCTGGCAGCGAGCGTGTCTCCGAGGAACACCCACGTCACGGCGCTCGCACCCTTGGTCGCGTCCCACGCTTCCATGAGCGTCGCGCTGAGCTCCTGAGCGTCACCGTAGGCGCTCCCGATGACGACGACGCGCTCCCCTGGTTTCGGGGTGATCGTCTTGGTGTAGTGGCCGTCGATGGTGGAGCGAACGAACTCGCGCATGGCCTCAAGGTTGACCATGTGCAGCCCACAGTCGCGCTCTTCCCATTGGGCGGACACCCACATGTCACGTCCCGCGTAGCGTTGGCACTCGCGGGTGCCTTCTCGGACCCTCGCAGAGATCCTGAGTACGTCTTCTTCGGGCACGTAGCTGACGGTGCCCGCTCGCTTTGCGTTCTGGGTGAGGATCATGTCGTCGGTGGCGTTGCCTTGCATGTCGATGACGGCGACCTGGTAGCCGTAGGCGCGGGACAGGTCGGCGAGGTGCTTGAACTGTTGTAGTTCAGGGTTGGTTGCGTCGAAGAACACGTCGCCGCCCTGCTCGAAACGTGACCGCAGGGCTGACTCGAGGACGTGGGAGATCGTCTCTTCTGTGCCGCCGCGGATGCTCCTTCCGGGAACTCCGTCCCAGTCGGGGATGGGCATGGCGAACACGTCGCGGATCCCGTCGAGGGAGACGACTTGGCCGCGGGCCTGGTAGAGGCTGAGGAAGGTGCTCTTGCCGATACCGGGTGCTCCTCGGACGATGAAGAATGTCCTCATGGCGATCTTTGCCTTTCTGCTGGCGAGACACATGTAGAGTGCCGGCGAGCGGTCAGCGTGCCCTGTTGCTGTGGGGAGTGGTCAGCCCATGCCGACGCTGACGTAGCGGACGTGTGCGACTTGCTGGCCGTGCATGATGGCGGGGTGCGCGAACCAGTAGCCGTTCCCCACGGAGATCGGCTTGTTCGCGTCGAGGCCGTAGTCTTCGCACGTGTCCTGCCTGAGAACAGAATCGCTCCACTGCGTGCCAGAGGCGGAATCGACCGGCATACACGTCGTGTAGCCGACGATGATCCCGTCGGGGGCAACGAGCACACCGCTGAGCTCGTGCATTTGGCGCGTGAAGTCGTCCTTCGCTTCCTTTATCCACAGGGAGGTGAGCCAGGCCCAATGCGCTACGGGGAAGATGTTCGCATCCTTCATGTGGAGGACATCTTCCAGGAAGTGCTGGGCTTGGCCCCAGTGGTACTGGAGTGCAGGGGTTGGCATTAGGCTGTCGTCTTTCAGCGCGACAAGATGCTCAATGCGTTGGCCCGATTGGTGGGCTTCTTCGAGTAGGTTGTGGAACCTGATGCCCCTGTGGCGGAGATCGTAGGGGGCGTGTGTCATGGCGGTCTCGCTTTCCTGGGTCAGAACACTATTCAATGCGTTCATGATAAAAAATATCACACACGCGCCTATGTGTGCTACTTTGTGGGTATGCAACTACTCAACCTCACAATCAGCAACCACAAATCAATCAGGGACGAGGCCACCCTCGATCTCGCCCTATCGACGATACGCACCCTCAACCCGCCAGGAGGCACCCAGTGGGGCGAATACCTGCACCGCCTCGCAGGCATCTACGGTCCCAACGGCTCTGGGAAAACGAACATCCTCGAAGCCTTCCACCACATGAAGAGCGCGATCACTACCCTCCTGCCCCTGGGGGCGAACGCGCTCCCCTACAGGCCCTACGACGCATCGAAGCCCACCTGCTACAGCATCGAGTTCATCCTCGACGACATGCGCTACGAGTACAGCCTCTCCCGACACGCAGACGGCATCGCGGAAGAGCGCCTGCGAGTCGCCCGCAAGCGGTGGAACACCATCTACTCGCGCGATACGCACGGGGCCGTGACTGGCCTCAAAGGCCTCCCCCATGTCAACGTGAACGAACTGGTTCTCACTCGAGCGTCCCTCATGGGTGACCCGCAGGTGAAGCCAGTCCGCGATGCACTCATGACCGGGGTCAGTGTCTTCCGTGTCGGCGCTCCCATGCTGGAGGATGCGTACCTGCACATCGCCAGGCACCTCCTGTCGCGCCACCTCAACACGACGGCCCTGAGTACGCTCGCTCAGGTCGCAGACCTTGGTACTACGAGCATCGAGCTGCACACCCCCAAGCAGTCCGCGCGATCCCCACGCCACACCCCAGCAGACAGGGAGGCCGCGGAGGTTGCTCTCGCAAAGGCTCTCCCCCACCTCCTCGAGTTCCGTTACGGGGCGCGCACAGTTCCCCATGCGGCGCTCTCAGCGTCTTCGGGGAGCATCATGTGGCTGGCCCTCGCAACGACAGTTGTTGATGCGCTAACCAGCGGGCAGCTGCTTGTCGTGGACGATCTGACAGCCTACCTTCACACGGAGCTTGGTCGAACCATCATCAGATGGTTTACTGACCCCACCGTCAACCAGACGGGAGCTCAGCTTGTCTTCACGACCCACGACATCACACTCATGAACATCGGCCGCGGCCCCATCCGCAACCGTGAGCGCATCTGGTTCACAGAGAAGAACAGCGCCAAGGCCACCATGCTCTACCAGCTCTCCGACTTCACCGGACTGCAAGCCCGAAGCAGCATCACGAAGAACTACCTCGAAGGACGATTCGGAGCCACCGCCTACACATGTCCTTCACTCATATACCACCTCCTTGACGACTAACAGCGGGCATAGGAAAGCGCCCCAAGGGTTCCGATCATGTTCCCTTGGGGCGCTTCTCTGTGCGCGCTTCAGTAGATGGGGATGTAGGTGGTGACGGCTCGACGGCCTGTGCGGGTTTGCTCGTTGAGGTCTTCTGCGAGCGAGTGATCGTCCCATCGGCCTCCGTCGGGGCTGACCCAGGTGCGCTGACACTTCATGTACTGGCGATCTTCGTGGGTCTTGCCGTTACCGGGGCCCACGGTGACGATCAGCGTACCCAGGGGTAGGGTGTGTAGGTCTACCTCACCGTGCATGTCGATGAATACGATGGCAGGCATGTCCTTGCGTGAAGCCATGATTGAGGTTCCTTCCTGCGAAACTTTTACCTACTGAGCGTCCGCGCTCTGGTGCGCAGCCTCGTAGGCTGCAATGACGGTCGGGCCGAGTCGGCCTCGCGTGGACGACGTGTAGCCCTTCTCGATGGCCCAGGCACGGATCTCAGCGGTCTTCTGTCGCTGAGCGCGCCCCGTGCTGGCGCTGCTGGACCTGCGCGATGACTTCCGTGAGGTCACACGCCGACCGTTGGCGATGTAGGGCGCGAACACCTCGCGGAACTTATCTGCATTTTCCTTGGACAGGTCGATTTCGTAGTGTGCGCCGTCGATGCTGAACCTGATGGTGTGGTCAGCCTGGGAGCCGTCGAAGTCATCAACCTTCTTGGTGACCTGGTATTTCTTGAGCATTTGTTGCTCCTTTCTGACGAATTGTTCCTTAATGCCCAACTGTAGCATTACATGCATTACTACGGCAACATTAAAAGCGTTGCAAGGCTGGGCGAAACCGTGGTTTTGCTAAAAAGGGGGGAGGCCCCGGAGAGTATTACATCTCTAGGGCCTCCCTATTTGCTGACGGGGGTCAGTTCTTGTTCTGGCGGCGGCGGGCCACCAGGAGAGCGCCACCGGCGACGGCGAGCACGCCAGCGCCAGCGATCAGGCCAGCGTCGGCACCCGTCTTAGCCAGCGCGCCACCGCCATTGCTGACGGGAGCGGAAGGCGTGGGGGCCTTCGGGGTCACCGGAGGAGCGTCCGGGGTGCTGGGCGTGTTGGGGGTGACAGGGCTGGTCGGCTTCGGCTCAGGTGTGGGGGCCGGAGGCGTGGAGGGCTCAGGCGCGACCGGGGGCTCCGAGGGCTTCGGGTCGGGTGTCACAGGCGGGGTGCTGGGCTCCGGGTCCGGGGTAACCGGAGGAACGCTGGGCTTCGGGTCGGGAGTGACCGGGGGCGTGTCCGGGGTCGGCTTGGGGTCCGGGGTGGGCTGCTCAGGCGTGGGCTTCGGGTCCGGCTTGGGAGCCTCGGGGGTCGGCTCCGGCTTGGGGTCCGGCTTCGGGGTTTCCGGGGTCGGGTCCGGCGTAGGAGCCGGAGGCTCGGGGGCCGGGGTCACGGGCGGAGTGGACGGCTCCGGGGTGGGGGCCGGAGGTTCCGAGGGCTCGGGCGTGGGGGCCGGAGGCTCGGACGGCTCGGGCGTGGGCTCCGGGGTGGGCTTCGGATCGGGAGCAGGAGTCGGGTCCGGGGTGGGAGTCGGGTTCGGGGTCACAGGCTTCGCGTCCTCATCCGTGGAGCCGCCAGAGCCACCCTTCGCGCGCCAGGTGTTCTCAGCAATGAAAGTCACACCGTTGATGGTGGCTTCATTGTGCAGGAACAGGCCCTCTGTCAGGTTCTTGAAGGCGACGCGGCAGTTGACCTTATCGCCCGCAGCAGGAGTCGTGAAAGTGATGGTGTGCTTGTCTGCGGACAGCTTGTTGTTTTCCGCCAGGATCTCATCCTGCTTGGCCCACGAGCCGTTGGCGGTGCAGTAGGCCTTGCTGGCCAGCACGTCGGCACCATTGTCGGTGATGGTGACGGCTGTGCCGCCAGCTAGTTCACCTGTCCAGATCCAGCCACGGTGACGGTGTAGGCCGTTCTCCATGCCGTCGGAGTACGCGCTCTTACCGGGGTTCTTGTCGTAGCCTTCGCCGATGACACCCTTGCCCATGGACACCGTGTAGGTGGTGCCCGCGACGGTAATATCGACGGACTTCTTGCCGACAGCGGAGGAGTCAACCGCTACCGAGAGGTTCACGTATGCGGCCTTGAGGTCGCCGTTGCCGCCGAGGGTTGCGGCGATGTCTGCGGTGATCTCGCAGTTGATACCGCTGTCGGTGACGTTGCACTCACCGATGGTCTCTTCGTGTGAGCCATCGAGGGTGGTTGCCTTGAGGGGCACCTTGGTCAGGCCTGCGGGAATCTTCAGGCCTTCGCCCAGTGTGACACTGAAGGTCGCTCCCTGGGCGACCTTCTTGCCGGAGTAATCAATGTGCAGCTTTACGGCAGAGCCGACGCTCGGCTTGTCGTATTCGCGGGTGGCGCTCACATTGTCGATCTGGATGCCGCCGGTGGCGGTAGAGGTGCCGCCGTCGTTGCCGGTGATGTCGTTGCCGGTTCGGGCGGGGGCGGTGGCGGGTGTGTCGCCGGTAGCGTTGTCGGGCGCTGCGAACGTCGCTGCTGCGGGCTGGACAATAACGCTCAGGCCCGCGAGCGCGAAGAGCGTGACGGCCTTCGTGAGGGCCGAGCGCTTGATGGTCTTAGTAGGCAAAGTGCCTCCTTCTGTGTTGATGGAGGAAGTGGATACTCCCTCGCTCCGTGCTTTCGTGGAAAGCCTATATGTACGCTGAATGTTTTTCAAGCGCATTTTCTGGTTTTTGTTGGCATATTAGTTTGTGGCGGTTGTGAAAGTGGTTATTTTGCAACTAAAAACGTCTCTTTAATGCGCGTAATGTGGTTGTTGCCACCTTTATTTCGTTGCGGTTTCAGGTATTACCTACCGCTAGGTGAGTATTACTTGTTTTGTGGCGCGAAGGGTTCGTAAAGCTGCTGGAAAACGGCTGGTTGCATTACTCGTAGCCCATACTTTGTGCGCACAATGTACCAGCCTTCTTGTGCGAGAACGGGTTCAGGTCCACGTCTGCTGTTCCACACGTACAGGCCCCACATGGAGGGGGTTTCGATGTAGCGGGTGGTGCGTGGTGCCCATTGGGTGATGAGGCGCGCGACGTGGGGGCTGATGAGTTGGACTGCTGGGTAGAGCCAGTTGGAGCCGTATCGCCGCTTCGCCCAGTGCGCACCGTTGATGGGTGGGAGTTCTCGTGCGGCGCGTACTGGTTTGGCTGCTTCGCGGGCTTTGCGAGCGGCTTTGCGTGCCGTGTTACGGCGCTCGCGGGCTGCGGCTTGCTCGGATGGGAGTGCGGCTGCGTTGCGGCGTGCTGTGGCGATGATCTGCTGCGCAGTGGGGGTGGACATGTGCTGCTACAGGCTGGTGTAGATCTTGTTGAACTCTTCGGCGCTCATGTGCTGGGTAGAGACGGATCCCCGCAGGAGGTAGGAGCCAACGGGCGCGAACGCATCGTGGCCTTTACCTGTGGGGTAGAGGATGCCAGCGACGGTGCCTTTGCCGGGGATGGCAGCGCCTCCCACTTCCCCGCCGCACCATTCGGCGACGGCCTCGAGGGTTTCCCCGTAGATGCGGACTGCATCGTGGAGGGTTCCGTCGGGGAGGGTGAGCATGAAGGGGAACATGTGGGAGGCGGTGGCCATGGTCTTGTGTCCTGTCTGGGCTAGAAAGGTGCCCCTGTGCTGTAGGGGTCTGTCGTGTATTGAGTGTTGGGGCTGTAGGAGTTGTAGCCATTACCCTGACCGCCGGATGAGGGGGTGGTCTTCTTGACGGTGGCCTGCTGGCGACGCAGGGAGACACTGACATCGTCGGCGATCAGTTCGAAGCCACGAACCTTCACACCGTTCGAGTCGTACTCCTTGGGCTCGACTCTGCCCGAGACGGCGACAGTCACGCCCTTTCGCAGGGACTCTACGACGTTCTCGCCGAGTTGTTCCCAGGCTACGCACTGCACGAAGAGAGTGGTGCCGTCCACCCAGTTGCCGGACTGGTCGCGGACTCGGCGGTTGACGGCGACGGTGAATGATGCGACTGGCTTACCGGACTGGGTGTAGCGCAGCTCGGGGTCGCGGGTCAGGTTTCCGCTGATGCGGAGCTCGTTGTCGTAGTTGCTCATCGGGGTTCCTTCTTGATGGGTCGTAGGGTCCATTCCTGCTCGAACTCGTCGCACGGAATGGCGGAGAAGATGGATCGGTTGCCGCGGTATCGGCGCACAATGTAATCGCCGACATGGGCGGTGGTTGTGTGTGAGGTGATGGTGTTTGTGACTTCGATGAGGGCAATCTTGCCGCCCTCGGTTTGTAGAGCGCCGTGGCACCATCTGGCTACCTGGCGCAGGTTGTCGCTGGTGACCTGCATGGCTTCGGGGGTTCGCCTGAGCTGGCAGGGGCGTGGCTGGTCAGTTGGTGGTCTTCGCGTACCCATTTGGCACTTCCTTTCCGGCCTCTAGCGTCATCCGTAGGGTCTCGTCGTCAACGAAGCCGATCCATCCGATGAGGTCGGTTCGGAGGGGCTGGCGTTTGTCGTTCGGGGTCATGAGGCGCAAGCCGAAGATGGAGAGCCCCCTAGCGGCGAAGCTGACGACCCCGGCTCCAAGGAGCGGGAGCGCCGCATCGACGACGAGTGAGGGGTATAGCAGCGCTGCACACAAGGCTACGAGGCCGCTGCCGAAGCCGATGAGCCACGCGAACGTGGAGACAGTTCCGAGGGTGAACAGAGCGGCGCACAGGACGCTACGCAGTGTCGTTTTCGCTACCTTCATCATTGGTCATCTTCTCCTTCCTGAGCGAGTCTGGTGACTTCTTCCTGGGTGAGTCGTGTGAGCGTGAGTTTCACGCCCTGTTCTGTGCCGTAGTGCTTCCACACGTTCCAGTGGACGATGCGACTGTCGTCCCGGAGTATCCCGTTTCCGAGAGCGTCGCCGATTGCTCGTTGGAGCTTGTCGAGGTCGGGTTTGACGGCGGGGAGTTTAAACCGTGGCCGTTTAGGAGGTTGGAGGTAGAACTCAGCGACCACCTCGACTGGCTCGTCCAGGGGCGTGTCCCAGCGGGCCTTGTGGGCGGCGTGTTTGACGAGGAAGGTGACGGCGGTGCGCCACGCTTCGAGCCGGGGGTTGTCGTGAACGATGACCGGCTTGCGTGATCCTTGGGGCGTGAAGCACCGGGTAGAGCCCTGGGTCTCAGGTTTACCCGGCACCCACACCGTTATCGACATCGACTCAGGCAATGCGCTCACGCTTGCCGTAGACGAGCTTCCCACAAGCCTTCCACACGCCGCCGTGGGTGGTGGTGATCTGCCAGCGGTCATCTTCCTCTTCGCCAGCCTTGTTGAAGACCAGCTTGAAGCGCACGCCGCGCTCGCGGAAGAACAGGCTAATCCCTGCCAGCTCGGCTGCGGCATAGTCAAGATCGTAGTCGCCGTCATCCCACGGGAAATGGGCGTACAAGTCCACGAGTCGCCCGTCGGGACCGTAGGCGAAGTTCCAGGCGAACAAGAGGTCAATGTCGCCACCGCACCCCTTCTGGAAGGTCTCATCGTGGGTGGCGATGTAGTTCATGAGCCACTGCTCGAATATCTCCCCGTCAGCTCGCGTGAAGGTCGTCTTGGAGAGGTCGCCTGCCTCGAATGCCACGTCCGAGATGTATTCGTAGTAGCTCATTGGAGGAAGTGTCCTTTCTTCTGGATGGGGCCTCGCGTTTCGACGACCCACTCAGCATTCTTGCTCTTCTTGCGAGCAGTGATGGTGGAGCCGTCACGCAGGTAAGCGCGACCGTTACGTCGGTCGATGACTCGCAGGTCGCCCATGGAGATGTTCTCCAAGTGGGTGAGCGGGTCGGTGACGCGCTCTGCCTGGTCCAAGTGGACCTGGAGCATGGAGGCGAGTGACGTTGCCTTGTCGGTGGGCTGTAGGTAGGTGGCGTTCATGTAGTAGTCCTCTCTGGGGTGTTTGTTGTGGTAAGGGTAGCACTGTTTAGCGACAGCACTACCCTCAACATTGGTTAAGTAGATCACAGCGCATTTATGCTTACCTCGTACCAAACAAACTGTCACAGTGCGCGGACTTAAACCAATTCATAGGAACATGCGCCCTAAAGCCCGCCTTTCGGCTGCATATCAGTCTTTTAGGACAGGCACTATGCACCATGCGACTCGCTTTGCTTGGGTCTAGCCCCCGTGGAGAACGAGACCTAAGCACTCAAAGCATCACTGTTTATTACCGTGCGGTAGTCAGTGTGAGGTGAGGTGCCAGCCCTTGCACGCTGGACACCTGTAGTAGCGGCGTTCTTCGCGTCGCGGGTTGCGCGAGCGCTGCGTGGAGGCGAGCGCGAGCTTCGCGTCAAGCTTGGTGCGGTACCGGATCTTGCGGGGCGGCTTCGTGCACCAGCTGGTTTTGCCCCAGCGGAGCTTCTTCTTGCGTTTCATGGTCCCATCTTCGGCTGGGCGTAGGGCTTGTGTGATTCGCGGGGAGGCGGTCATGGGCGTAGTTCCTTGGGGACGAGGGCATAGCTGCTGGCTCGGTGCGCGATACGTTCTTGGACAATCAGCGGGAGCGGTTCTGGGGAGGGGTTGAGTCGGCACTTCCTGCGCCACTCGATACGCCCGTCTGGGTGCACCCAGAGGAGGCCGATTGAACCACTCATGATGGGCGGACTGTCGATGAGGCCTGCCGGGGTGGCGTAGAAGAACCTGTGTGTGACCTGTCGCCAGGCGCGGACTTTGGCGAGGCTTTCTCTCTTCGCGTCGGCTCGGTCCACCTTGATCTCGATGGCCGTGCGGATGCGCTTGTCGAACATGAGTGCGTCGATGCGGCGCGTGAATGCCTCATGCTCACCCTGTTCGTAGTAGTCCGTGAGGGATTGCTCGTCGTTGATGGTGAGCTCGGGAACGAACGCTGCTGTCGGGTAGTGGTGGCGTAGTGCGTTGAGGATGTCGTCGGCGTTCATCGGCGCTGCTTCTTGGTTGCTGCTGAGATAAGTGAGGAGATGTATTCCGTGAGCGCTGTGACGAGGGGTTCTGGTATGACTGCGGCGGAGATCGGCTTGTGGTTGGGGTTCCAGACGAGCGCGTCGCCGGGGTTCAGGTATCGCTTCACTCCATTTGGTGCCGTGAGCGCGAGGAACGGTGTTCCGTCTGTTTCTGTTTCGATGGCGATGCGGAGGCCTTGGGCGTTGAGGTGAGCTGCGTCGGCTTCATGGTTACGTGTGGTGATGTACGCGACGGCGTTCATGACTATTCCTTGCTGGTTGGTTGCGCGTATTCGGGCCAGCCTTCCTCGAGGGCGGCTTGGCGTTCTTGTTGGAGGGCTCGAAGGATGCCTTCTGCTGCTTGTAGGGGGACGACCCCGTTGCCGAGGGCGCGTAGTGTCTTCTCGCGGGAGAGGCCTACGCCCGTGACGTGTCCGTCGGGGAGTCCCATGAGCCATTCGACGAAGCGGACGGACAGGCGTGGTTTGCCGCCCTCGCGTAGGGGTGGTTCTGTCGGGGCTGGGGCTGTGCGTCCGGTGATGGTTTCCCAGTGGGCGATGGCTGGCGCGTAGGGGCCGAAACTGTCGCGTAGGGTTCCTGCTGTCTCGTGGAGGTTGGGGCCGTAGCCGTTGGATGAGTAGGTGGCGTTGGTGGCCTGTGGGGTGGGCAGGAGGTTCCCTCCGGTCGTGAAGAGGTTTTCGCGGGCGATGATGCCGAGGTCGGTGACTTGTGTGCGGCCTGGCTTCTTGCGCAGGTGTGCTTCGGCGGTGTTCCCTGGGGCTTGGGCGACGGGCGTGGGGAGGAGCTTGGTTGCCTGGGACAGGCTCATGCCCTTCCCTTCCTGGTGGTAGCCGCCTTTCCAGTCTGATGCGGTTGGGGTGGGGATCAGGGTTCGGGCTCGAGGTGTTCGATCACGTCCGCTAACGTCGGCCCATGACCGCCCTCCCGGCGTTTCTCGGGTGGTTGGCTCCCACCGTTCGAGCCAAGGTTCGCCGTGGGGGTGAGCAACAACGAAGACTCGGGCCCGTTTGTGGGGCGCTCCAACGTCGGAAGCATGAACAACTGTCCACGTCGCGTCATACCCGATGCCGGCAAGGTCTCCGAGTACACGCCCGAGCGCTCGGAGAACAGGTCCGGTTGGCCGTCCTCCCAGATGTCCCTGGTCGGGTTCCATGAGGCTAAAAGCTGATGCACTGAGTGCTCCTTGGACATTTTCCCAGACGACTAGCCTGGGGCGGATAACGGTGATCGCGTGGAACATGGACTCCCACAGGCCTGAGCGGGTGTCCTTGGACATGCCAGCTCGAGCGCCGGCGAGTGAGAGGTCGGTGCAGGGGGAGCCGCCGCAGATCACGTCTACGGGTTCGACCTTCGTCCAGTCGATGCGCGTGATGTCCCCGAGGTTGGGTACGTCGGGGTGGTGGTGGGCGAGGATGGCTTGGGGGCCGGATTCGATGTCACTCACCCAAGCGAGGCGTGCGGGGCCGAGGGCGAGTTGTACGCCGAGGTCGAGGCCACCGTTAATAGCCCGAGAACAGGCTTCCGATTGTGTAGTTCCCAGGCAGGTGCATCACCTCCGAGAGCATGTCGGGGAAGGTGGTGGTCTTGTCCTTCACGGGTGCGGCGGGTTCGACGGTGGGCGCGTCCTGCTTGGGCTTTGCGGGGGCCTTGGCGGGTTCCTTCTTCTGTCCGGTGAGGGCCTTGTACTCCTCGAGGGTCTTGCAGCCCATGCGGATCATCTTGCGGCGCTCTGACTGGCGTGTGCCGCCCCAGATTCCCTCGCAGGAGGGGCCCTGGGCGAGGGCTTCTTTGAGGCACAGATCCTTGACGGGGCAGTCGGCGCACACGCGCAGGGCGAGGCGTAATTCAGGGGTGTTGGCTTCTCCGCGCTCGGGGAACCATGCGTCGGGGTTGAGGGCTCGCGCACACGCGCCCTTCTCGGTCCATGCTTCGGGCATGACGAGGGAGCTGACGGCTCCTGCGTTGTCCTGGCGGCTCATCACTGTCCCCCTGCTTCGAGGAGGGTGGCCCACTGGTCGTAGGTACCAATGGGTCTGCCGAGTTGCTTGGCGACGGTGACGGCGTGTGCACTTATGGGGTCGGTGTCCCAGCCGGGCATGAGGAGAACGCCGTCGCACTGCAACAAAATGCGCGTGGTATCCAATCCATTCGCGTCGCTGTAGTCTGGTTTGACTAGCTCATAGCCGAGGACTTCAAGGTAAAGAAAAGCGATGCGAGCATCACTATCTGCACAGGAGGTTTCGCGCGCGCAGTCGCGAGGTAGGGCGATGTAGATTCGCTTGGACATGAGTTCACCCCTTTCAGATGGTGGTCGTGTGTGGTTATTTGGTGGGGATGCGGTGGCCGGTGTCGTCGAGGAGGAATAGGCCGTCCTTGTACTGGACGGGCACGTCGTGAGGGTCCGCGTATTGGGAGACCGCCCACCCGTGGTTGCGCGCTTCGCGCCTATTCACTTCGACGTGGCCGTGGCATCCCGTGGTGCCGGACCCGCATAGGACGATGAGGTTGGCGGGGCTGTTGATCGACGGATCATTCGTCCCGCCCATGCCGCGGGCTTTGCGGTGCTGGATGCTGGACTGGACGTAGGTGATGTCCTTGCCGCACCTAGCGCACCGCCACATGTCGCGCCCATAGATGAGTTCACGGGTTTGCTGGCTCGGGCCGGTGCTAGTTCGCGCCACCGCCGGGCTTTGCCGTTTCCGGCCAGCCTTCGTTCCACGTCTCAGACTCATCGTCGTTCACCTCGCCTCCCTGTGCGCTGTAGGACGCTTCCAGGTCGTCCAGGTTGTCAGTGTCAGCGGGCACGTCGCCGTCGAGTGGGAGTTCAGCGGTGGGTTCCGGTTCTACGACTGCTCCAGCTTTTGCTGCGTAGCGCTCGATGCCAGCGAAGACGGTGGTCATGTCGTTCATGGTCAGCTCGTCCACGTCAGGCGCGTTGTCTCCGAAGATGTGGGCGAGAACGAAGGGCAGTTCATCCTCGGCGAGGCCCTGTTTCTGCATGGCGCGCTGGATCATGGTCATGATGCCGGATGCGCCCTGCTGCTTCTGGGAGCCGAGCGGCGGGTACTGCTTGGGGCGCTGAGACTCGTCATAGAGGCCGTAGGACTCCTGCGCGGACGCGGGGGCCTGCTGGGGCTGCTGAGCCGGTTCTGGGCGCTGCTGGGGGGCTTCCTGGGGCTGCGCGGGCATGTACTGGGTGTAACCCTGCTGCGCCTGCGGGCGAGCCTGCTGCTGGGCGCTCTGGACGGGCTGGGCGTGAGCCTGCTGCTGCATGGGCTGCTGGGCCGGGGCCTGCTGGGAAGGCTGGCGCTGACCAGAACGGTTGCCCGACTTCTTCGCCTGGCGGAGGAGCACGTCGAGCACCTGCTCAGCCTCACGCAGGTTCATGGTGTCGTACCCCCTGCCTGGGCGCACGTTGCGGCGCACGATTTCAGCGAACGCACCTTCTGTCAGGTGCAGGACATCGAGGCCCTTCTGGATACGCTCGCGCACCTCGTCGATCTTGTCCTTGTCGCGCTCGTACTCGATCATGCCGATACGTGCGTTGACTTCCTCCAGCTCGCGCTGAGTCATGAGGGCGACGGGGATACCGGGGAGGGCAATGCCGTCAAGGAGGTCTGCGACCTTCTCGTTCGACAGGTGCAGGCCGTCCATGTCGCGCTTCACCTGCTCACGCATGTCCAGGACACGCGAGGCCGATTCCTGGCTCTGGAACTCTTCGGGCACGTAGCTGAAGCCCAGGAGGACTTCGGAGGCTGCGTGACGGCATACCTCGCTCATTGCGCGGGCGGTGAGCATGGCCTTCGGGTACTGCATCCACGTGGGGGTCGATTCCCACAGGCCAGCGACGCGAGCCTTCTCCTCGTCCCAGACAGCGACGTGCTCGAACTGGGGGTCGTCCTTGCGGATGAGGATGGCGGTGGCCGTGTTGGTTTCCGCGTCCCACTGCGCGCGGAGCGTGTGGCCTGCGTTGCGAACCAGTGCAGACATGAGCTGCGCCGTCATGGCGGGCTTCACGTCCTTGTCGCCGATGAACGACAGGCCACGCAGGGCTGTAATGAAGGGGATGTTCAGGTGCTTAGCGATCTGCATGAGCAGATACATGTCGCCCGTGTTACCTCGCATCTGGTAAGGGATGAGGGCGTGCGCCTGGGCGTAGATGTCGGCTTCGGCCAGGTCTCGGCGCATTTCCTCCTCACTGAGCGCCTTGTAGCCGGGCATCTCGTGCGAGATGGAGGTTTCCTCAGCCTTCTCAACAGTCTTGGAGGCACGGGTCTTGGATGCAGCCTTCTTAGCGGCGGGCTGCGCGTCGTTTGCCTTGGGGGTCATGTAGGTAACCTTTCTCTACATGTGAGGGGATGTCAGGCGAGGTCTTCGTTGAGTTCCAGCATCTCGAGGAGCTTGCGGACGGTGAGCTTGTCGTCCACGAGGTGCTTGGCCTGTTCTTCGCTCATGCGAACTGTGAGGGTTGCTGCATTGAGCGTTGTATCGTCGTCCATGCCGTCAGGCATCACGCCACCAGCCTGTTCGATGAGCTTGGCCAGGTTCTCCTGGGTCACAAACTCCTCGGGGAACGTGACGGTCGGCTGAGCGTTGTGCTCAATACCGTTTTCCTCACACCAAGCCATGAATGCGAGAGCATCCACGATCTTGAGGCCAGTGCCCGGCTTGCGGGAGGGCTTGCGGTAGGAGAGCGTGCCGGAGTCGCCGTGGACATCGGCATCAATCTTGTAGCCGCCCTTCTGGGCGACTGCCGGGAACCGCTCGTCCAGGTTGTCCAGAATGTACGTCTTGACGGGGCCCTCGGCGTTCTTCACCCTGTCCTTGAGAAGCTTGGCGTAAGCCATGATGCGCGGGGCGAGGTCGTCCCACTTCTTCGACTTGCGCAGGACTTTAACTTCCTTCTTCGCTGCCATTGTGTTTGCCTTTCTTACGAGAGATTCGTGGGGGCAGTGTCGCCTCCGACGGGTAGTTCCGGGCGTTGATGCGCGCCCTTGTGATAAGAGCGTGAGTGACGCTGGTCTGGCGCGCTTTAAGGGTGAGCTGTAGGCGGGCGAGTGTTTCCGCCACTGGTGGGGATGGGTCTTCTTCTGTCACTGATTGGCCTTTCTGTTGATGTCTCGGAGAACTGCGACGAGTTCGCGCCCCTGCGGGGTGAGTCGGTGAAGTTTGGCGGTGCGCCCCGTGGAGGTCTTAGCACGCTTGGGTAGTTCTTCGACGTACCCCTGCTTCTTCCAGTCGGACACGATGGTACGTGCCCTGGAGGGGGTGAGTGCGGTGAAGAATGCTTCGTCGGTCAGCTGCTCGCTGATCCACTCGGCCTTCTCGATGGTCCTGAGTTCTGCGAAGCGAAGCCACGACTGCGTGACATTCACTGCGAGGGCCGCATCCCAGCTGGTAGCCGGGTCGGTCAGGCGTGCGCGGGCGGGGGTTGCTGTGGTTGTCATGGGTGTCTCCTTCGTGTGACTGGGTTATGGGTTTGATCGTAGTGGGTGGTTTGGTTTCTCTGCAACCGCTAACATCCCACTAATTGGTTAAGTGGATCACAGTGTTGTGGCGGTAAGAAAAACCCCGGAACCACCAACCAGCAGTTCCGAGGACTCTCTACAGTGACCTCATCGGCCAGCAGACACGCCTCGACGATCAGCCGAATACGCGCACGCGATCACGCGCTCAAACGCTGCGCTCACATGCCGCATCTGACGCTCTGCGCGCCTCTGAGCCCATGCAGCAAGCTCACCACGTCGGGCAAGCGCATCCATATCCGCACCTCCCTTTTCGAGGTCGTCAGCCCAGGCGCGCAAGACGCTGGCGAGGTCTTTCTGCGCGTGGACCGTGTCGCGGGTGAGCTCGGTGGGGCGCTTTCGTTTAGGTGTCATGGTCATTCCTTTCGGTTGATTGGTTGCGTATGACAACGTGGTGGCGGCACCCCTATCGCGCTAGGAGGGGGGTGCCGCCATTGGGTGATGGTTCTGGTTAGGACCAGGAGATGATCGGTCCCGGTTGGGAGGTGAGGGCGTGCATGATGCCTGGCTTCGTGTAGACACCTACCATGTCCCCATGCCGGTTTACAGCTTCGACTCGGTTCCCGTGCACGGTGAGGCTCACTGCCCCTGTGTGTTGCGCGAATGGGTGCTGCTCGTCGAGCTGGACGTGTCCACTGTTGCTACCAAGGGCTTTGCTGGCTGCGACGAGCGTAGTCCAGTAGTTCCGCTGCGCCTCAGTCCCCATGCCGGGGATGAACTCGGCTGCTGCGTGCGCGAACCACTGGGGCGGCACCACATCCAGAGGAGCCGAGGTGCTACTGAGGCTCACGCACGGCTCAACGCGGGGCTTGGCGGCGAAAACAACGAAGCCGAACACTGGAACACCCGTACCAATGACGCTGAATGCAACGTTTCCCTTGACGACGAATCTGCGAACTATGCCCCAGTCGCGCTCGAAAACGGGGCGAATATCTTTTGTCGTGTAAGTCATGGCTATCAGAAAGGTGTTACTTCGTAGAAGAGGCTACCTGGCTCATCCGTGAGCACATAGAGGAGGTCGGCCTTCTTAATGGTCCTGACCGTCTCCAACTCGGCATTCTTGATGCGGAACTCTGTCTCCTTGCCTTCAATATCGAAGGCGCAGTAGTCACCAAAGGTCTTTCTGAGCGGATGCCTCTCATTGAGAGTGATCCAGCGCATGTAATCCCCCGATGGGAATGTTTGCTGAGCCGCTCGGAGTGTGTAGAGGTACCACTCCTTTCGCTCGTCGCCCCGCATGTAGGGTTGGGCCGCTTCGATGAACCAGAGCGGAGGTACTGTGCGTAGGGCGGTGCAGGCGCTCACGGGGACGACTGCCTGGATCCACAGGGTTTCGCGTGGGGAATGGAGCCAGCCGATGATGGGCTCCGCGTCGGGGAAGGCGGCGAAGAAGATGTTGCCCTTCACGGCGATGTTGTTGGCAGTGGGGTAATGTCTCTGGATTACTTCGCGCTTCTGCGCTGTCGTGAATGCCATTGGGATGGGCCTTTCTAGTTGGTGGTGCAGGTTGCCAGTGCGTCGGCGAGGGCCTGCTTCTCACTGCTGGTCACTGTGAGAGCGTAGCGACTCTTGATCTGCACCTGCTTAGAGGCGTAGGCGCAGGCGTATGCGCTATTGGGTGGCATCCACTGGTCTGCGCTCTTGGAACCCTTGGCCATGTTGTCGTGGCCGTTGACGGCCAGGAGGTTGTCAGGGTCGTTGGCGAGAGCTTCACGATCTTCCTGAGTGAGCTTGTATGCACCGGACTGCCAGGCGTTCTCGAGGGCGACAACATGGTCGATCTGGACCTTCGATGCGTCCTTCTTGCGGAAGTCGATCCACTTGCCCGAGTAGGGGTCTGCGAGTTGGCCGGCGGTGATGACGCAGGCGTTACGCTTTTCCTGGACGGTGAGGTCGCGGGCGAGGATGTCGTTCCTCGTGTCGCAGCCGTTATGGTCCACGTCCTTCCAGGCGGGGCCGAACTGCTCCACCCGGTTGTACTTCTCGGGCGGTGTGGGGTTGTCGTTGACGGTCAGGTTGTCGAGGTCGCTGAGGGTTCCGTCAGCGACGGCACTGGTGTCCACGTTGCGGGAGGAGCGGGCCTCGTTCGCTCGCTGCAACATCGCGCCCACCCCGTTACAGTTGGACATGAGGGAGGCCATGAAAAACGCGAGGAATAGGATTACGCCCACAGCCCGCAATATTGATGGCTTCCGCTTATCACTGTTCATGATCTTGTTCCTTTTATGCCCACGGGCTGATGGAGTGGATGAAGTGGATGGTGGGGATGAAGCCGCATAGGGCGTATCCGAGGATGCCGTTGATGGCCCACGCGCTCCAGTGGATCGTGAGGGGCACGTCGGGGTAGCGGCGGAACATGTTCCACACCGTGACCATCATCAGGAGTAGGGCGAGTGCTGCGAGGCCGAAGTTCACCCAGGCGTGGATCACGTCGGGCACCTGGTAGGTGGCGGGAGTGAAGATCGGGGAGGCGAATGTGGCGCTGATAAGGGCGACCGTGAGCGTGGCGCTGAGTGTGTCTGCGCTGCGCATCAACTACCGCTGGGGTGAGCCCAGTGGTTTGGACGTGAACGTGGTTCCCACGACTCTGCCATCATCATCTGATGTGGAGGTCATCGTGGGCGTTCCATCCATGCGGGTGGTTGACTGCACCCTGTCCACGGGTCTATCCGTGGATGTGTGATTGTGTTCGAGTGAGGCGATAGCCCTGTCGCGGATATTCAGGGCGGCGTTATGGTCGGCGTTGTCGGACCACGCGCAGCGTTTACAGTCGAAACGTGCACGGTTCCGGTTCCTAGCGTCCACATAGCCGCACCTGTTGCACCGTTGGCTCGTGTAGGACGGGTCAACCATGATGATGCGAATACCGTTAGCCGCAGCCTTGTATGCGGTGAACTCCTGCAATTGACTGAACGACCATTGGTTGAGCATGTTACGACGGCGCTTGCCGGTCTTAGTGCGTTTGGTGGCCTGCCGTCTGATATAGGTCAGGTCCTCAAACGCTATCGCCTGAACGTTGGGGCTGTTCGCAAGTCGTTTAGACGCACAATGGTTAACGTCGCGGATGAACCGCTCTTCCCGGCCACTCATCGCCTTCAGTCGGCGATGCGCGGAACGGGTGCCTTTTTCCTGCAAGGTTTTCCTGTTGTGCGCGTACTTGCGTTTCGCCCCCCAGATTTTGTTTGACTTCGTTTCACCTCCCCTCGAATCTGTGTAGAGGGAATGTTGGCCGAGGTCCACGCCGAGCACGTCACCGTCTGCCGCGGGCGTTTCGTTCTCGACACGGTAGATCAATGCGATTCGAGCCGTGCGCGTCCTCGGGTCAATAAGCAGCTTGGCTGCGTTGAGTTGGCGCGCCGGGTATCGCGCGGCGAACCAGACAGGCGTTTCCGGCATGAGGGTGCGGATACGCCGTTCACCTCGCACTGTGCTCAACGTGAGCATGTTGCCCCGTATGCTCATGGTGCGTAGGTCGTAGTTAATGACGAGCGCCTTGCGGGTGGCTTTGAGGTTCCAGCGCCGTTTCGGGTGGTTCGAGTTCCAGGACCTTACCGCTCCGGCTGCGTCACGCATGGCAATGCACACGAATTGACTAGGCAGCATGGGGAACTGTTCGCGTAGTCGCCGGTAGTTTTCCTTCTGTATGCGAGTGCGGTTGACCGTATGGTTCCGGTTACACCATGAGACGAGCATGCCCCAGAGCCGGTTGTATCGTTCCGCGACTTGGGCGAGTAGGTTGAACTGATCGTCGTCCAGCGTCAGAGTGAGCGCGACAGTGCGCTGGGGGATCAGGCTCACGACCTGCTCCCTCCGTTGCGCTGTCTTGCTTTTCCTCGTGGACATAAGGCAATGGTAGCATTGCTTACATGGAGATGCAACGAAACAGTCACCAAGTCTATGAACTCGGATACCACATCATTTTCTGCACCAAATACCGCCACAAGGTCCTCACCGGGACCGTGGAGACCACTTGCCGTAATGTCATTGCAGAGACCTGTGCCGCATACGGGTGGCAGCTCAAGGAAATTGAGATCATGCCCGATCATGTCCACCTGTTCATCTCTGCGCCGCCACAGGATGCGCCAGCCGAGATAGCTAAAACCATCAAAAGCATTAGCGCCGTCAAAATCTTCACCACCCACCCCGACCTTAAAGGACGTAAGTTCTGGGGCAGTGGACTATGGTCACCATCCACCTACTTCGGCACTGTGGGACACATCTCAGAGGACACCGTTAGACGCTACATCCAGACACAGAAGGAGCGCGGCTAGGATGGGGCGATTCCTCCCACGCCCACAAGGGGCGGGGAATCCTCACCTAAACTACTTGAAGGCCGTGTCTCCCATGAGAAGGACGGTGGCGACCATGACGGTTGCGGACGCGACGAGGGCCGCGGCGAACGCGACGATGAGGGGTTCAGTCATTGGTGGCTCTTTTCGAGAGTCGGGTGGCTAGGAGCTCGACACCTGCGGGGTGTTCCTGCGCGTCGTTCTGGGTTGTGTCGGCATTGGTTTCAGCGTCGAGATCATCGGCTTCTTCGCGGGCTGCGGTGAACTCTTCTAGTCGCTGCTGGCGACGTTCGCGGGCCTTCTGGCGCTGCTTCTCGCTCGTCGTTGGTGTGGGCCACTCGAACGCTCCCGTCAGGCTTGTTTCGAGCTGCGCGGGGTCGGTGACGTAGGACGGCCACATAGCAACGGCCACAAGGAGTAGGAGTGCGGCGAGGAGTGCTGCGGTGAGGGTGTTCATGAAGACGGCGTGCTCAGCTGTTGTTGAGAGTGGTGCCGTAAGGGTCAGGTCCGCAACGGGGACCATCTCCCCTGTGGCCAGGTGGGCGGTATCGCCCGTGTAGGAGGAGACGAACACGGTCTCGCTCCCCCACCCCGCGGCGGGCATGTTGACGGTTGCCAGCCAGCCGGTGAAGACCTTTCCGAGAATGGTTTCCTGGCGGCTAATAGCCCACTGGGAGGGGCCGATCAGGCCCACGAACCCGAGAGCTGCGAATACGCCCGCACAGAGGGTAGATAGAGCGCTCATGGTGGAGATGTGGAATGCGCGTCGGCGCTTGTTGGCTGCGGCCTTACGCTCGCCAGCAGTCATGGCTTGTGTCCTTTCGATCTGGGTAATGCTGCGGGCGCGTCACTATCTTCTCGACAGGGACACGCCCGCAGTTCGCTCTCGGACTAGGACTCGAACCTAGATGCCCGGAACCAAAATCCGGTGTGCTGCCATTACACCATCCGAGATGGAGAGGTGGAGCAAAGCTGAAAGGCTGCGCGAGCAAATGGGGCCCTGGGTCTACGCCCAGGATGTGTTTTCTATGCAAAGAAGTAACTCACACATTCGCGTCTTCACTCCACCAGTGGGCCAGGCAGGACTCGAACCTGCAACGTTTCTGATGTGCCCGATTTACAGTCGGGTGCCTTCACCAATTCGGCTCACTGACCCCTGGTAGGTATTTAGTTGTTGGAGTTCCGGTGACAGGGCTCGAACCTGCAACCTTGGGATTAGAAGTCCCCCGCTCTGTCCGTTGAGCTACACCGGATCGGAGTAGTCCTACCGAGAGTCGAACTCGGGTCTCCAGAGTGAAAATCTGGCGGGCTGACCGCTACCCCATAGGACCATGTATTCAGTTGGCGGCGGGACAGGGATTCGAACCCTGGGCACCTGTCGGTGCGACTGTTTTCAAGACAGCTCCGTTAGTCCACTCCGGCACCCCGCCATGTTCAGTTTTTCACTGAGTGCCCCCAGCAGGACTCGAACCTGCGACCCTCGGATTAAAAGTCCGCAGCTCTAACCAACTGAGCTATAGGGGCGTTGGTGGGGCCTCGCCCTGTGGTGGGAGTGTCGGGTGAGGCCCCTAGTGGGTGGTTACTCCCAGGGCCAGGACTGGCCGATCCCGCGCTCGAGGAGCGGGATCATCTGGAAGCCCTTGTCGGAGAGTCCGCCGAAGGTCCAGCGGCCCTCTCGGGCCTCCATCTGCGCTGTCGCATAGCCCGCCAAGTTCCAGGTGAACACCGGAACCCTGGGAGCATACGTGTCGAGCGCGTTATCGACGCTGCCGCCCCTGTACTGCTCATCCGTGAGGATGATGATGCGGTCGTACTTCTCGCCCTTCTTGTGGGCGTAAGCGACAGCATCCGGCGTGTAGGTGCAGCCTCGAGCGGTGGGCATCTGGTCCACGACACGGAGCAGGTCCGTGCTGGCGACCTTCACGTCCTCCATGTGATCGTCGAACGCAACCACTCGGACGCTCTCGCCTCGAATAGCGAGCGCCGACGCGAACACGTTGGCCGTGTCCTGGCAGCTCAGCGACGACTTCGCCGACATGGGGTAGCTCATCGAGCCGGAGCGGTCCAGGAGGACCAGCGTGCGCCCCTTGAGCGCGGGAACGTTCTCGAGCGAAGCGTTCGCTGCGTCCTGTAGGGCGGCGGCGAAGGCCAGCGGCGCGTTCTTGTACGCTGCGTAGAACGCGACCGGCATGGTGCGAGACTTCGCAGCCTCTTCCACGTCGCTCAGGCGCTCGTTGATCGTGGCGATCAGCGCGCGAGACGCGCCGGATGCTTCGATGCGTCGGAGGTTCATTCGCAGGGCCATGTAACCCATCTCGGGGACGAGGGTTTCCCACACGTCGGCGGGGATCGTCCCGATTGCGCCTGCGATCACCTCGTGGGTGAGAGCAGCCTTACGGATGACATCCTTCGCGTCCGGGCCGGTGAGGGCGCTAATCTGCGCGTCACGGTCCATGGCGAGGAACTGACGGCGTGCTCGGATGGTGGGTAGTTGCTTGTCGTCGCCCTTCTTGCCGTAGCCCTCGTCGAGCACGAGTTTGATGAGCGCTTCCTGCGTCTTACCCTTCGGCTTGGGGTGCGTCAGGTTGATGACATCGCGGAGCGTGACGCTACCCGAGTTCATGCGGCCAACCCACTTGAGGTAGGAACGCTCGGACAGTCGGGCGCGCAGAGCGTCGGCAACGCCACGGCGCACGCAGGATGGGATGTTACGCCCGTACAGGCTCATCCACCCGGCGATCATGTCGGAGGCCTCGTCGAGGCGACCGATGGCCGCTTCGATAATCTGACGGTTCGTGCCGGTCAGGCCAGCGTCCAGGCGTGCCTTAACGACGGTCATGGCGACAACACCGGGGATCGAGCGGAGTCCGACTTCCTGGCGGAGCCAGCGGACCATGCCGAGCGCCCACTCGGGGCTGTTGATGATCTCGGGGTCCGTGGTGAGGGTCTGGATACGGTTGACGCGCTCATCGGCGGTCTCGTAGAAGGTGTCCTCGTTGAGGGAGGTCACGGCGGCGAGGAACAGCTCGCCCTTGGGGGTGCGCTGCCACCCCATTCCACCTTCTGCGGTGAAGGCCTGTCCCGTCGTCGTGCTGACGGGAGTGGTAGCCATGTTGCGAGGCTTCGCGCCTCGGGTATTCATGCGCGCCATGACGCTCTCCTTTCTGGGTTCTGGTTGTGTTTTGGGCAAAAGTGGGGGACGCGAGAGAAAAAGTTGAGTCGAGTGTAGTTTCGATCCAAATGAAGTAACTCGTCTCAGGCGCTTCTCGCGTCCTGCGGAAAGAGCGGGATTCGAACCCGCGAAACAGATTCCTCTGTTTACCTCCTTAGCAGGGAGGCCCCTTCAGCCACTCGGGCACCTTTCCGGGGTGCTCCCCTGATCCAGGGCGGTTCAGGGGACGCTCTTAAATTATGTGTTGTTTGTGATGGGTTTAGTGTAGGCCGGGTTGTTTTGTGTGCGCAACCCGGAAACTGGTTAACTAGATCACAGGTATGCAGGGGTTATGCTCACCTGTCACATGTAGAGCATCTGCACGAACAACGCAACCCACCTAACCAGCGTCCCGCTGATGAGCAAACCACCCAACGCTGCGACCAGCCCGGCAGTCACAAACACATTCCCCCATGTCACCCAACGGCCTCGAGGTGGAGCTCCCAGCTCTTTCACGCCCGCACGGCTTTGCGACTCGTGATGCACAGTCAGGGAGCCGGCTGTCGCGATCTTGAGGAGAGAGAACAGTGGGAAGGCGAGGTCGAACAGGAATGCGAGGACGATGACGAGGGCGTACAGGAACAGGATGATGCCGATGACGGCTGCGCCGGTGCTGAACCAGTCCGATACTTTGCGGTCTTGTTCGAGCTGTCGCTGTGCGACGATCTGGTCAACGTTGTCTTTCTGTGTGGTGTTCAGGTTCGTGTAGTTAGCGAACTTGAGGGTGTCTTTCGCGAAGGCGAGCTTGTCGGCTTCGGAGAGCTGGTGGTTTTGTCCGACGGTGCGAGGTGGCATACCGGGTAGGTCGAGGTCGCTGATGATGCCGGTGTCGGTTGCGGTGGCGGTGTCACCGCTGTTGTTGCCGCCGACGCTGGTGGCTGCGTCGTCGATGGTGGGGAGGTCTTGGAGTTTCTTGCCGTCGGTGCGGGAGAACTTGAGGATTGGGCCGATACCGCCGGGGTATTGGGAGCGGTCGAGGGTGGTGAGGGGTCGTCCTGAGTCTATGGTGTGGACGGTGTTGCCTTCCACGTAGTCGCCGGCGATCCAGTGTCGTCCGCCGGTGTCGGTTTGGACCATGAAGATGACGAAGTAGCCGTCGTTCATGGCTTGGCGCACGTCGTCTTCGGTGAACTTGTTGGCTCCCAGTCCCGCTCCGCTGGTGTCGCCTTGGACTTCGACGGTGAGCTGTCCGCCGGTCATGTTGGAGACTCCCTGGGCGAAGCCTTCGGGATTGAGCTGGTAGAGCCAACCGTCATCGCTGAATGGGCTATCTTTGCCTGCCTGCATCAGTTTGATGGCTTCGGCGCGCATGTCGTTGACGGTGTAGGAGCCGCGGGCTTTAACTCCCGCGCGAAGTTCCATGAATGCGAAGGAGAAGTTACCGCACGCCGCCTCGCCCATGGTTGCTCCGGCGTTGGTAATCATGCCGCGCTCTTCGTTTGGGTCGTACCCGAAGTCACTGTCGGCGCACCACTGGCACCAGGTGGAGGGCTTGGCCTTGAGGTTGTGTCCCTGGTCTTCGGTGAACGCCTTAGCGGGGTGTGCGAAGAACGTGAGAACGAGGGCAAGGAGGAAGGTGAGGGCGACGGAGCCCCGCCACGCTCGATGGAGGTGACGGGGCGTGCGGAGTGGGTTCATCGCGGGCTGTTCTTTCTGTACGACTTGACGAGGGGTTTTTGACTAACCGAGAGATAGATTCTCTCATACTCGCGACACCCTTCTTCGGCAGCTAGGAGGGGCTGCTCTCGGTAGGCTGATCCGACCCACCCCTGACTGAGGACTGCGTGCGCCGCTTCAACATCCTCCCGGTCGAGTGGCACGTTGAAGGGGCGGGTTGTGCGGATGATGGTGGAGGCTTCGGCTGCTGCACTCAGGAGTATCCCGTAGGTTTTTTGGCGCGCCTTGGCGGGGCTGAGGGTTACGCCGGGGCGGTCGGTGTGTGCTCGGCTGAGGTGTAGGTGTTCGGCCTCGAGGTAGCTGTGGGCGAGGTGGAGTGCTGCTTGCATTCGGTCGGCGTGGCCGGCGAGGGTGAGGATGATATCGCCGGTTGGAGTGCTGGTAGCCATGCCTACGATGCTGAGGGCCTGGCACATGTCCAGGATGCCTCGTGCTTGCACTGGGCCGCGCGTGCGGTTCGCGGGGACCACGATCTGCTGGCGGGTCATGGTTTCGTCGAAGGTGGTGGCGGCGGCTTCAAGGATGGCGTGCACTTCTGCCGCCCATTCGAGTCGGCTGCGCGCCTCATGGGTGTGTGCCTGGCGGGCGTTGTGTCGCGCGATGGCGCTGCGAGGAGTGTTCATGGTGGCCTAGTTTGCCCGTTGGGCCATCTTGGCTGCGTCGGCCTTGATGAGGTTTCTGTAGTGCGCGACGTAGCTGTAGTAGGTGCTGTAGGGGTCGTTGCGTCGCGTTTCGGGGTGCGTGCTGCGCGATGGCACGTATAGGGGGAGCGCGTCAGCACACACGTCCAATCTGCCGTTGCAGGCGGCTCGATACCCCTCAGCGAACTCTGACCATAAGGAGGGGCCGGAGTTCCAGACTCTCTGTCGGACAAGAGCATCGACGATAAAGTACACGCCGACGAGGCCCAACTTGCTGTAGTTCTTAAGTGCGTTCTTGACGAGCATCGAGCGGCCCATCGTGTATGCGGGGTCGCCATGGGTTTCGTGTGCTACGAGGTCACTGTTCGTATAGGTGAAGGAGCCGACGTTTTCGAGGTAGAACTCGAGACGTGCACCGCCTCGGGTGAGGGCATACGCTACGCCCTGGATGTCGCGCTCGAGGCAGAAGGGGTCGGTGGCTGCGTCATCTACTGCTCGGGCGAGCGTTCGTAGCGTGTCCTGCGTGGGTGTCGTTCCGGTTCCGTCGAATAGGGGGATGCAGTCCTTGGGGAGGGAGACGAGGAAGTAGTCGGAGCTGTCGATGCTGGCTTCGAGGGTTGGCTTGTGCGCTAGGGAGCCTTCCTGTGTGCGGTAACACGTGCGCAGGGTGCACTCGGTGTCGGTGTCTGGGCGCGTGAGGGTCCAGTAGTCGGGTCGTGTGGGTCCGGCTGCGCCAAATGGGCCAGAGGCGCGCGTATCGAGGCGGGTGAGCGTGTAGGCGTTGGCGTAGTTGACGGCCTCGCGGAGGGCTTGGATGTCCCATGCCGCGGCCTTGGGGTCGATACCCCGGTCGGTGATCTCGTAGTTGTCGAGAACCTGCGCGAGCGTCTTGCTGCCCTGGTCTGTCTTGATGACGGTGCGGGGCGTGATGGCTAGGTCGTCGCGGGCGAACAGGTTGACAACTCGCTGCCCGTCGAAGGCGCAGTACTCGTAGCCTGCTGGGTTGTATGGGGCTGCTTGTAGGTTGGGCGCGCGTCGCGCTGCCATGTTGCGCAGGTCTTGGGCGCGCTTGACGGTCTGAGCGGTGGATGTGAGTACGCCGCCGTCCTCCTGGTAGAGGCTGAATCCTGGCCGCTGGAAGTAAACCCACGTCGTCATTCTGCTGTGTCCTCCAATGCTTCCTCACCCTTTAGGGTCTTGACAACATCTTGCGCCTGCTTCTGCTGCTCCCAGAACGGGTTACGTACAGGCTTGTACTTTCTGAGTGCCTTGCCGGTTTCCTCTTCGGCCTTAAGGATGACCTTTGCGAGCTTGATGCAGACGCGGAACATTGTCTGGTCGTTGTCTGGGACGTTCTCGAACTCTTCCTTGGTCATGCCGATCTTGGCGTTGAAGCCGGCGAGGATGTGTACGAGGCCGTGGCAGCGCTGGCAGAGGGTCACGAAGTTGCTCATCGCGTCGGAGCCGCCCACGTAGACGCTGGTCTTGTGGTGGGCTTCGAGCTGTCCGAGGTGGACCATGGACGTGATGCCCTTGCCGTAGCCGCAGGCCTGGCAGGTGAACTCGTCGCGCGCGAGGATCGCTGTGCGTAGCTCCTTGGAGAGGGGCTTGCGGTCCTTCGTGTCCTGGACGGTGTTCTCGTCAACTTCGCCGAACATGTCCTCGTCGTCGTCGCCGCCCTCGAAGCCGACCTGTTCGGCTGCGTTTTCGGGGATTGGGTCGCCGCCGTAGTTGTCGTCGTCGATGCCGGTGTCGTCGGTGTCGGCTTCCTTGTTGAGGAGGTCGCGGACTTCGCGGAGTTCGTCGCCCATTTCGAGGAGGTTCTTGACTTCCTCGTCGCTGAGTGGCGCGTCGTCTGTGTCGTCGGTTGCGAGGTCGCTAGCTTCGTCAACGCTGGAGATCTTCCGGTCGTCGTCGCCTGCCGTGGGGTTCGCTTCTGCCTTGCGGAGCTTTTCGAGGGCCTTGTAGGAGCGCATGAGGTCTTTCTTGCCCGACAGGAAGTCCTCCGTCACCTCGGGGTACTCGGCGAGCATGACTTCCTTGAGGCGCATGGAGTCGCCTGCGTCGAGGTTGAGGAGCCAGTCGAGCATGGATGGGGTGAGGCTGTAGGACTCTTCCATCACCTTCAGCATCGACCACTTCTCAGGCCACGTGTGCTTCTGGGCGCGGTTGAGGACCAGGTGCATGAGGTTGGCGAGGTCGCGTCCAACCTCGGGGTCGTGGAAGGTGATGATGACGGCGGGGATCTCGTCTTGGTTGTTCTTGAGGGACGCGAAAACACGCCGCCAGCCGTCGAGGACTCGGTAGCGTGGGCCCGCATAGCCGAGCTCGTCGGCTTCTGCGCCGGTGGTGATGTTGTTGTCGGCAAGGAAGTCGGAGTACTCAGCGAGTGGAGTCACGACGATGGGGACGATGACCTTCATTTCGCGGACGACGTTGAAGAGGCCGCTGTAGGTGTCGGCTCGGTAGTCCTTGATGGGCTTGGTGCCAACTACCTGGTGTGGGCTGATGTGGGTGTAGTGGACGGAGTACGTGTCGCTCTTGACGGTCACCACGTCGTTGACGCTGCTGATCGCTTCGACCGCTGCACTGTCAAGGCCGTCTGTGTCGATGTCGATGCGGAAGGGAGTGGCCTCGTTGTTGGTGCTGGTTTCGTCGTCAGAGTCCTCGTCGAGGTCGGCATCGTCGTCGGGCGTTTCATCGTCGTCAGACTCGGAGGGCTCGTCGGTGTCGTCTCGTAGTGGGGCGAGGGCGAAGGTGGTGACAGGAGTTGAGGCTACGTCATCCTCATCTTCGTCGTCATAGTCGTCTTCATCGTCGTCCTCGTATTCGTCGTAGTCATCCTCGTCCTCTTCTGGGGTCTCAAGGTCGGCTTCGTCGAGGTCGTCAGGGTCGGTGGTGTCGTCGTCGAGGTCCAGGACGATGGTGTCTTCTGTCGTCTCGTCGATGTCGTCGTAGTTCATGGGGAGCCTTTCGCGTGTGGTGGTGGTTGCGTGCAGGGTGCAGGGCTTAGGGGAGGATCGTTTCGGGCTGCGGATCGTCTTCGAGGCCGAAGGCCTTGAGGTACGTCCTGTCAATGGGGCGCTGCGCCTTGTACGTATCCATGAGGGAGTCGAGCGCTGTCTGTGCTTGCTGGAGGAAGGTGTCGGCGGTGACGATGAGCGCTTCGAGCTGGTCGCGCTGTTCCTGGTATTCGCGCTCGGTGAGGATGATGCCGCCAACGGGGGTCTCGATGACGGTCCCGTCGGGCTGTGTGGTTTGTTCGATGTAGCGGCGCACAGCGCCTCCCTTCCTGTGGGAGCCGTAACCGGGGCTTTTGCCCTAGTTTCTTTAAGGGTACCAACTGGAAGGGAGGCGGAAGGAGTGTTACACGCGGGCGTGGTGTATTGAAGTCGCGATGGCAGCGTTGATAATGACGGTCCCCTGGGGGGTGCAGGGGATCGGCCCATAGGTGGTATCAACGTAGCGGACGGTCCCACCTGGGTAGGCTTCTGTTTGTTCGAGGACTGCTGGGGTCCATACGGGGATCTCGGTTCCCGTTGTTGTGTGGATGGTGGGCGTGAGGGTGTGGCCGACTGTGGACCAGGTAAGTGTTTCGACGTGGGCCTCGAGGACGGGCAGGTCGGGGACGGTGGTCAGAGTGATGGTGTACTGGCCGTCGTTGACGCTGATCGTGACTCCGATGTCGGGTGCGTCTCCGATGAGGTCGCTCAGGGTTTCTCGCATGTCTTCGACGGTGATGCCGGAGTCGTTGACGATGGTGATGGTTTCAGCGTCGCTTGCGCTCGCGGGGGCAACTTCGAGGTCGATTGACTTGTCACGTTGGAGAGCTTCTGTGCATTGCGCGATGAAGGTGTTGTATTGGGGTGAGCTGATGGTGACAGCTTCACTGGCGGGTTCTGTCGAGGCGTTGTCCAGTCGGGCGCGGATCTGGAGTTCGAGGGCAGGGTCGATGCCCTCACGGGGTCTGGGTTCTGGAATATGGATGAACATGGCGTGGTCTTTCAGCGGGTGAGTGCTCCGAGGATTGCGTTGCCGGAGGGGGCTGTAACTGATCGGGAGAGGGTGTCCCAGGGGCTTGCGGCGACGGTGGAGGCGTGGATTGGGGCGTGTTGGGGGACGCGGAAGGAGAGGCCCTGTTGTGCTGCGATTTCGGCGATGGCGCGTAGTGGGAGCGAGTAGGCGGGGTAGGCGACACCGTTCATGGTGATCGTTTGGGAGCCGTTGACGCAGTAGTAGCCGAAGCGGAGCTCGCCACCGTCGTTGATTGCTTTTTCGAGGCGCTTGGTGAACAGTTCCTTGGCTTTGGTGCGGCTCTCCCCCGCTGCTGTGAGGATGTCTTCGTCGTAGAGTCCCCCGCACTGCTCGATGACGTTGACGGCGACGCTGTAGGCGGTCTCGAGGATGAAGCCTCCGACGACGGGGATGAGGACGAACGTCAGGGTGGAGGCGTTCGCGTTGGTGGTGGTGCGAGTGGTGACCGTCTTGTGTTGGGGATCCCAGATGAGGGGGACGGGGCCTTCTGGGTTGTAGGGTAGGCCGAGGTCTTCGACCTGCTGGGGGTGCAGGAATGCCCATGAGCACCCGAGGGGGATGGTGTGGAGGAACAGGGCGAAGAGCTCGGCGCATTGCTGCCCGTACTTGGTGACGAGGGTTGTGGCGAAGTCGGTTTCGGACTGGCGGGTCATGGGAGGGTTCCTTTCAGGAGGTGAGGGCGATGACGAGGTGCGCGAGCCAGGTTTGGATCACGCCCGTGAAGATGAGGGCACCGAGGGCTGCGAAGGCGAAACAGGTGGCTAGGACTCCAGCGACTCCGTAGGTGCCTTTCGGGCGCTCGTCAGCTGGTAGCGGCGAGTACTTGATCCGCCCAAAGGTCACACCCTTGAGGACAGAGAACAGCGGGAACGACAGGTCGATCAGGAGGGACAGGAGGATGACGAGAGCGTAGACAAACAGGACGACACCGACGACGGCGACCCATGTTCGAGCGGACTCAGCCGCTTCTCGGTCCCGTTCTTCTTCGAGCTGCGTTTTCAGGTCGGAGGCGTTTGCGCGCTGCTTCGCCGTGAGCTGCGAGCCGTCTGCGAACGTGAGGGACTGGCCTTTAGCGATTTCGGGCTTCTTGGGCATCCCAGGGAGGGACCACTCGTCGAGGACTCCCCCGGTTGAGCCGGACTGTGCGCCGCTTGTGGTGGACTTTGCGGCGGGGTCGGTGTTGCCGACTTTCTTGAGGACTGTCGCCGCGTAGGAGGCTCGTTCCATGAAGCCTGCTTCAGCTGCGCCGGGGGCTTCCCAGTTCGTCATCCAGATCCACGTCGCGAAGTACCAGTTGTCGGTACTCTTGAAGCCTTCGAGGCTCCCGAAAGAGTCGTCGGCGGAGGGGGCGGTGCCGCCGGTGATGCCCCAAACGCCGGCTTCGTTGAGCGCGTAGGAGGCCATGCCGCCATAAATGCTGCTGGTGGTGGGCCATCCGAGCCATTCACTGCGCCCGTCCGCGAGCGCGGCCTGGGTGGTTTCTTTGGCTTTGAGGCCAGAACAGCCGGAGACTCCGTTGTAGGTGAAGAGGAGGGTTTGTCTGTCTCCGAGGGCCTGGTACATGCCGCACGCGCCCGACGAGGCGTTTACTGCGTCCACGTTGAAGTGGGACTCACGCCAGAAGTTACCGGCGATGGCCGCTGCTGCTTCTGCCGAGTAGCCTTCCGCTTTGGCTTCTGCGACCACCTGCTTGGCTGTCTCCTGCTGCTCTGCGGATAGGGTCGCCCAGTTCGCCTCGATGACCTCATCGGAGACGTTGGGATTGGCTGGGAGAGCGTATGCGGGAGCCGGGGTGAGTGGCAGCATGACGGTGGCCGCGGCAATGAGGGCGAGGAGTACTCGTCGGGCGCGTGTGAGCATGTGGGTTCCCTTTCGGGGCTTAGTGGAGCAGGTCTTCTGTCTTTCTTGCGAGGTCTTCCTCGAGGTTTCCGTATGCGCTCCAGGCGAGGAAGCTGAGGGTCGCTCCAGTGTAGACCAGCGGGTTGGTGAAGTCGGCGAGTTTTCGAGGCTTGCGCCCGTCGCGGCTCACCCAGTACGTCCACAGGCCGTTGGTTTGGGTGTCTGATCGTCCAGCCTTGGTGTTTCCACTGATGCTGCGCGCGAGGATGCGCAGGAGGAAGGGGGTGTCCCAGTCGGTCGTGTCTTGTTCGAGTTCTTCGTCCCAGATTTCGCCGTACTCGCGTCCTCGGTTGTGTGCTAATACGGACGGGGTACGTCGGAGGATGAGGTCGAGTGTCTTGTCGGACATGTTCTTCACGTCGTCTGCGTGGAGGACGTACACGGGCTTGCGGACTGACCATGTGTGCACGGGGATCGGGTCTACTGGCCAGACCTCGTTGGCTCCAATTACGAGGTGACTGTCTGCCTTTAGGGTCGATGTGTGTGTCACCTTGCCGGGGCCGTTGGGGTTGTCTCGCGTTTTTGCGACCTCAGCGAGCCCAGCTCCGCCACCTGGAAAGTGAACAATCGCGTCGATGCTGGCCTGCATCGCAGACGTGGGGGACATGTGTGTACGCGCGTAGGCCACGATCTCAACCTGGGGGGTGACTGTCTGGTTGATTACTTCGCGGGCGTGTAGGTCTACGGCGATTTTGTAGGGGGGAACCGGCATTGTGTCGGGGTCGCTGAACGTGGGGTCGGGAATGGCGATCCAGACGGGGCCGATGAGGCCGTCGTATGCGTCGGTGAGGAGGATGTTCGTGCCAGTGGGGCTTTGCATGTGGGTTTTGGTGCGCCCGAAGTTGAGGGGTGGGCGCGACCCGTACTTCCCTCGGTAGGGGAAGATGGACTTGTTGTTGATGCGCATGGTGTCACCGTTGCTTCTGGATGTGTGCGAGGACAGCGTTCCCGCTGGGGATGGGGGTGAGGATGTGGGGGCCGAACTGTGGGCGCAGTTGGAAGCGACCGTATGAGCGGACGGGTTTCCGCATGACTCGGAAGTCGGTGCGGTCGTAGAGTTCGCAGCGCTCGTAGAGGTCTTCTGCGACGATCTTGAAGGCGGGGATGCGGGTGCCGTTGACGGTGATTGTGTCTCCCTTGTTGGTGGAGTAGATCGCGATGGGAACCTGGGTGCCTTGGGGTAGGTTTTTCATCGTTGCGAGGTACTTGTCGAGGCGCAGGAGTTCCGGCATTCGTGTTTCGGGCTGGCACCCGTGGAGGTTGGGGTATGCGTTGCCGCCGTCGAGGTCGATCAGTTCGATAGCGTCTCCGACTACGCCGTTTTCCTTGTATCGCAGGCACTTCATGTTCTTGTCGCGATACTTGTTGCTGGTGTAGAAGTAGTCGTTGTGGTCGTCGTCGGGGACGATCACGTAGTTCACGCCGTAGTCGCGTCGGAGGTCTTGGTCGAGGAGGTCGAAGGCGCAGGCGTATCCGCTGTTGTGGGTGGCGGCGATCCAGCTGCTTTCGCGTTGGTTCTCGTGGTAGCCGAGCGTGAGCTGGGGGAAGGCCTGCGTGTTTTGGGCGCGTAGGAGGCAGTTGAGTGCCCAGAGGGGGCTGTTCGTTGCCATGCTGATGAGGTTCAGCACGTCGTACACGGTCGCGTTGTCGGGGACGTAGATGTTTCGACTGTCGGCGGCTAGGTGGAGGACTTTCAGGGCGAGGGTTTCGCCTCCTCCGATGAGGGGTGAGCTGATGGCCTTCGACAGGGGCACTGACGTTGCGGCCTTCCCCTCAGTGAACGCGAAGACGGGCGTGTCTGGGCTGACCATGGGGATGTGGTCCCAGCCCTCGTAGAGGTCGAGTAGGAACTCTTCGTTCATGTCGTCCCACACGGGGCCCAGAGGGTCCAGGAGTGAGTCTCGGAGCAGGTTTCCTTCGCCACGGTCGCTGTAGTCGTTGACGTAGTAGGCAGTTTCTTCCAGGTACTTGTCGAATGACGGGGACGTGTCCAGGCCGGGGACGAGGGGCACCCAGCCCACGCCTTCTTCGGCTGAGTATCGCGCGATGCGCGTGTCCTTGTTGATGAGCGCCATGATGACGGTTTCCTTTCGTGCGCGGACTGTTCACCACCGTATGAGCATCCACTAGAGCGTCCACACGTCCTTTGTGGCGCTTGTAGTGACGAGGAGGCCCTGACCGTGGGCGAGCGGCTTGATGGTGCGCAGGTTTGTGGTGTAGCGCATTTCTCTGCCGGTTTTCTGGTTCATGACGTATTGGCTTGGCTTGTCGAGTTGGTCAGATCGTTCCTGTTCGGCGTACATGTAGGTGCCGTCGAGCTCGGACAGGAGGAAACCGCATGAGGGGATGCGTTCGCCGTCTACGGTGAGGTAGTTGGCGCGGGATGCTGATGAGGCAACGAACCGGACGACTTCGGTGTGCTGTGTGCTCTTGTGGATGGCGTTCAGGAAGGCGCTGAGGTTTCGCGCGTACACGTCGAGCCCTCCGGGGTGGGCTCTTAGGTCTCGGAGGACGAACGTGAAGCTGTCGTCTGCGTCTTTGTGCCACAGGAGCGTGAGGCCGTTCTCGAGGTGGTGGAACGTGTGCCTGTAGGGCAGGCCGATTTCCTTGTCGCCCTCGTCGCGCATGTCCAGAAGGTCCACATGGAAGCGGGTTGCCGCATCTCCGCAGATGCGGACGGGCACGTTAGCTCCGTGCGTGTCGTGGAGGATGCGTGCGACGAAGGTGAGCACGTCTCCCGTCGTGTCGGTGAGCGGATAGTGGCCTCCTGCTGTGGCGTTGGCGAGGTCTTGGCGCGTCGCAGAAGGCGGCGAGGTCACGACGTTCGCGAAGATCCTGAACCCGGTGCCGTAGCCACCCCCTCCGTCGTCGCCGCGGATCGTCGCGAGAGGCAGGAACCCAGAGTTTCCGTCCACCATGACGAACAGGGTGTAGACGTGCGGGTCCACTGCCCTGTCCTCGCTCTCATCGTCGCTCTCTTCGTCGATGTCACAGGCGACGTGGGCGCTCATAATGCGGGCGCTACTGGTGCCCTGCTTGAAGACGTTGATGAGCTCGTACCAGCCTGACCGGCACCATGCGCAGCCTTCGTTGCCTTCGATTTCGAGGGTCGTGCCGTTGTCGAGTGTGATGGTGTCGAACTCGTCGTCGATCTCCGTGACGTAGCGGCCCTGAAGGAAGCGCGCGAAGTCACTGCTTGGAGCGTAGTGCTCAATGAGTGTTCTCTCGACTGCCATGGTCTCTCGTTTCTGGGTTTCGGGTTGGAGTGATGCGGGTGGCGCGCCGTGTGTGCGCTTAGTTGCGGCCCCGGCCATGCTTGCGCATTGCCTCAATGGCAACGTAGGACAGGAGCGCTGATAGCGTGAATGTGGCAGCGTACATGGCGTTGTAGCGCCACGAGTGCGCGGGTGTGGCGGGGGTGTCCTCAGCGTTGTTGTTGGTGGGGGTGTTTTCGGTGTGGACGGCGGTGGGTGTTGTTGGTGCGCCCCCAGTTCTGGTGACGATGAGTTCGGGCGTGATGGGCGTACTCTCAGTGTTGTTGTTGGTTGAACACTGTTCTTCCGAGTCTTGCAGGTTACGTAGCAGGCGTGTGGCTGCGTATATGGTTACGGCGCTCACTTGTGTCGCCTTTCTTTTCTCGTTTTCATGGTGGTCGGTGACTGTTTTTCTGGCGAGTACCCTGTCCGCGCGCGTGCTTGCGCGCTTGTGGCTACAGAGAGTGATGAGGGCATTCCAACCTGACCGGCACCATCCACATTCTTCGACCTTCGGCCTCATCGAGCTCGTCGCCGACCTCTGCGAAGTAGTTGCCCTGAAGGATGCGCATGTTTTCACCAACGGGCGCGTAGTGCTCGAAGATCGTGCTCTCAACTGCCATGACGACCTCTCTCAGTTCTGGGCTTCGGCTTGGGTGGTGATGTGGGTGGTGCCCGTGAAGGGGATGGGGGTGCGGGCCGTGTACTTCGCGGAGCACTCGTCGGGGGTGTCGCCGCAGTAGCGGGGCTGTGAGAACACGTAGCCGACGAGAGTGGTGCCTCCCATGTGGATGCGACTGAGGGTCGCTTGGCGGACGGTGGGGTCCGGTGCGGCTCCGGTGGGCATGTAGGGTGCGAGGACTTCCTGAGTCATGACGGTGGGCGCGTCCGTTGTGGGGACGAACAAGCCCATGATGTCGCCGTCTCCTCGCGTGAACATGACCTTGACGTTGGTGTGGCTGGCGTTGAAGGTTGCGTCGGTGAGGCAGTAGCCGGTGGCGTAGCAACGCGCGGTTGCGTCGGGCGCGAAGGTGATGTCGGTTTGGCCTCCGAGGCTGGCCTTGGGCGCTAGTCGAACAGGCGGCAGATCCGCGAGCGGGACCGCCGGGTCGGTTTCCTGTCCGAGGCGGATGTCGCCGACGACGCACGACCAGTAGAGCTGGAGGTCGCGGGTCTCGTACATCTCTCGGCAGGTTTCGCGGTTTTCCTCGTAGTCGCTGGCCGTGTACGCGCGCGCCTCCTGCGTGGCCGCAGGCTGGGGCGCGGGCGTTTGCGGCTGTGGGGTGCTCAGCACCCATGCGGCGACACCTGACGCGATGAGGGCGACGACGGCGATGAGGATGACGATGATGGCGCGCTTAGGTGATGGCGCGGGCGTGTTCTCGCTTTCTTCTACCCAGGCGGTCTCGAGGGTGGGCTGCTCTGGTTGTTGTGGCGCTGGCGCGGCTCTCATGACTTCTGTTCTTTCTGTGTTCGTGGTGGCTCAATGGTCATGAGCTTAAGGCCCATGAATCGCGCCTCGTAGTCGCTTGCAACGGTGCGGAAACACCCGGTTTCGATGACGGCATCGCGCCACACGTCGGCGCTGATCGCAGCGTTAGGCCAGAGGGTTGTGTACGCCTGATCGCCGGGCGCGTAGACGGCATACTGCTCGGGCCCGTCCTTTGCAGGGTTGTTCTTCTGGGCGAGTGCCAACAGAGCTTCCTCTGCCTGCACAGATGCGCGAGCTTCCTTCTTGGAGGAGTTGATGCGCTGGAAGATACGCATGACTCGGGTGGGGATAACGGTTCGCACGCCCTGCTCCCAGTTACGCACTGTCCACTTGTTCACGCCGCACATCTCAGCGAGATCGGCCTTGCTGAGGTGAGCCTGGAGCCGTCGTGCGCGTAGTTCGCTGGCGGTCAGCTGCGACTCATCGCGAGGATCAGGCTTGATGGTCACCTCGTCGTGGGGGACTCCCAGATGGTCGGCGAGGAGGTCAGCGAGGTCGTCCGCGATGGTGGGGTCATCGTCGGAGTACAGGATTTCTGACTTGTCCCACTTCTGCCACACGACGAGTCCACCATTCTTAGGCACTGTCTGGGTCCAGGGCTTCTTCTGGGTGATGGCATGGACGAGGCTCGCAACCTGTTCGAGGTCGCCTGTGCAGGTGCCGTTCGCCCACTTGAGGGTTAGCGTCATGACATGATTCCTTTCAGTAGATCAGTAGAAGAGCACGTCGCGGATGTGCGCGAGGTCTGCTCTGGTTAGCCCAGTGATGGGGTCGGTACCGATGGTGTGGATGCCATCTACCTGCCCGTATCCTCGGGGGTGTTGATCGTCCACCCACACGATGCGGGTGTCCGTGTCGGTGAGATAGTCGAGAATGAGATCGTGGGCACGGCGGAGCTTGCACTCCTGGTCGATAGCTCCCGGCGTGAGGTGCGGGAACAGGTTGACGGTCTTTCGGCGCGGGAGGTGCAGGCCCACGGCCTTCACCGCTTTCATGCTCGCTTTGCCCCATGATGAGGCGAGGAGGATCTTGTCCGCGTCGCCGACGATGACGTTGAGGGCTTCGATCATGCGGGGCGAGTACCAGACATCCCCGGTGCCCACGAGTCCGCTGTCGAGCTTGACCGTGACCAGGGTGCGGGCGCGATCCGGGTACGCCCCTTTCGCAGTTGGGGTGCCAGGGGCGAGGATGAACACTTCGTCGAAGTCGAGGGCGAGAATCGCCTTGCGTGCGACCATAGAGAGGCCTCCTTTCTACCCAACAGCTTATATCCCATATTGGACTGCTGCAAGTTGACACAAGTCCATAAGGTGCACTTACTTTTGACAAGGCTCCACATGCGGAAGCGCCCCTCCCCTAGTGTTCAGTGGGGAGGGGAGCTTCGCGTATGTGGCGAGTTTAGGATGCTGCTTTGACGGCTTCGTGTACGTCCTGGGGGATCGTTTCGTAGAGCACTCCGTCGGTGTAGACGATCATGTCGCCGGGGTAGGCGAGATTGCCGTACTCTCCGTAAAGGTCCAGGATGTCGATGGCTGGTTCCATGTCGGTTCCGTCGAGATGGCTGGCGCAGATTTGGCAGGCGAGGCCTTCACGCTGGAGTGCGCCGAGATCCCGGCCCATGTCCTCGCCCATGATGTAGTACGAGTAGCGCAGGTGCGTGAATGGGGTGCCGGGGTTGGTGCGCTGTATGGCTTCTACGTCGCCTCTGGACAGGTACCAGACCTCATGAGTGTCGGGGTTCCATACGAGCGCGTCGCCACCGTCTTCCTCGGTGTCATACCCGTAGGCCTGGTCGTAGAAGGCGATGCGGACATCGTTTCCGGTGTGCTCACAGAACTCGCCGATCCAGCGCGTAGGGAGGCCGCGGGCGGTGAGCTCTGCTGCGAGGTCGTAGTAGTCGGGGACAGTTGCGGGGTCTGGGATGATGTAGACGCTCAGCATGAGACGACTCCTCTGTGGTGGTGTCTGGCGACGAACTTGGTGGCTCTGATCTGCCACCTTGTCTCCTTTAAGTAAGGAAGACGAGGCGAAAGTGGGGTGAGTCGATTTACGTGGTACGACGATCCGTCGATGCTCTTTTTCAGGTTCGACACTTCCCAGTCGCAGTATTCCTCGTCTGTGAAGATATTACAGTCGGGGTCGCGATAGTCCGCTAGATCCAGCTGGTGCATCAGCATTTCCTGCTCGAGTTTCACCGTTTTGTAAGTGTGTCCGCAGATTTGCGGGTAGGTGGCGATGGCGGCTTCCCAGTAGGAGGTCGCGTTGATGACGCTGGTCTGGCAGGGGGTGCGCATGAGCGCGCCTGCGAGTTCCGGTGTCGTTGCCTGTAGCTGCTTGCAGGTCTTGCCTGCCCAACCGTCTGGAGCGGTCTCTCCCATGGGGAAGTTGCCGTCCAGGTAGGAGAAGATGGCCTTGAGGCGTTGACGGCCATCCAAGACTGCGGCCTTGCTGGAGTCGGTGAACGGCTCGTAAATGAAGACCTTGGGAGGGCGTGTGATGCCTCTCGTGAGGTTGTTGAGGTAGTAGGCCTGTTGACTTTTGCCCCATTCGAACAGGGGGCGGTGGCGAGGAGGCTGTTTGCACTCGCTGCGGGACAGGCCGATGCTGTCGCGCATGGCGTACAGGTCGTGGACGGTGAGGGTTTGCTCGGTGACGGTGGGCATGATGGCGTTACCTTCCTAGGTGAGGGCAGGGGAAGTCGTACTCCTTTTCCTCGTCATCGACTGGTAGGTCAATGGGTTTGGGCCAGGGTGGCGTTGCGGAGAGCATCCAGACTGGTTCCCAGCCTGTCGGCATGGGCGGATCGTTGGGGGCTAGGTTCAGGGGGTCGGTCATTGGATATGTTCTCCTTGATGTCTTGGCGGACATCACAACAGTCCAAATTGGCTGATGCGGTCTATGAGAAGAAGGACAATTAGTAAGGAGTAGCAGATTCCTAGAACGGCAAATCGGATAAGCCGAACAAGTTCAGGACGAGCATACTTCCACACTGCGCGCCTTATCTGACGCGCATCGTTCATGCGTTTCATTTTCATCCTTGGGGCCTTACTGCTTGCTTTCTGCTTGGGCTTCGCTCCTCGCGCGTCGGTCGATTTCCGCTTGAGCTTCACTCTTGATGCTCCGAGCAAGGCCTGCGAGTGCATCATTTGTACTAGCGAAGCGGAGCCAGACAGAGTAACCGGGGGTACTGATGATAGGTTTTCCGCCACCGCCGTTGAGCATATTTACTCTGCGTACTCTACCTCCGTTGTGGATGAACTCGCGGAGGGCCGCAGAGTTTGTAGCACTAACGAATACGTCCGTGTCAGACTCGTCAGGGCGTAGATCGCGTAGAAGAGCCACATGCGTATCACTCGCATAGAATCGATGGGAGTCGAGTGCGAGTTCGATCTGGCGCAGGATGGTCAGTGAGGCAAGCGTCCACCTACTGAGCGGGACTTTCGTGAGGGTAGCGGGAGCGTTTCTACGCCACCGGGGTCTGGCTTTTCGGGGGGCAGCTTCGTCGCGTTCGACCTTCGCTTCCTCTCTCTCGCTTCGACTGCGGAACTCAGGCCACATGAGATGCAAGATCATGCCAGAGCAGACAAGTACAGGAAGTGCCCAGAGAATCCCATGTTCCTTAACAAGGAACATTGTGCCCTGCCAGACGAAAATGGATGCCGCTATGACAGCCCCGGTGAGCGCAGAGACAACAATGCACGCCTTGACCAGCCACAGCGCGAACTTAACTGAGTGCTCAATGAACGCTTTTTTCTTAGTCATGAACTGTGTCCTATCAGCTCCGCGAAGGTCGGCCAGCCGTAATGAGCAGCAAACGGTTCATATATGCTGTAAATAACTAGGGCGACTGCCAGGACGTACAGCACATACAGGAAGCCCTCACACAAGAACCACCCAAACAAATCAAGTGCACCTTGTGCGAGCTTGAAGAGAATGGGGTGGTTTGCCTCAAACTTACGCATTCGTTCCTCATACGCACGGTTCTCCTCTTCCATCTTCTTCTGGTACTCGTCTTCCTGACGCTTCCACGCCTCACGCTTAGCGATTGTCACCTTGACTTCATCCTCGGTGAGGAGCTGGTCATCGTCTTCGACTTCGGCAGGGTCTTCGAGGTAGTACTCGTCCTCGTCGTACTGGACGTACACCTTGCCGATGGGCATACGGTTGTCGTCGTACTCGTACTGTGCGGCGATCTCTTCTAGCGTGTACGTGTAGAAGGGCTGGAGACCTTCGTCTGTTACGTCTGCATAGATGTTCATAGCGATCTCTTTTCCCACTAAAAGCGTTCAGTCTCCCGTCGCAGCAAATGCAGCGAGCTTCAAAAGCATAAACAAGATACCTGTCACACCAGCAATAATGCCTTGCGTCATTCCGAAACTTTTCCATGCGATGAGCGCAGCAAATATTGTGACTAGCCCTATTAGCATGATCTAAAGTTGAAACAATCTGCATACCTGATAGAGGCGCGCTTTGTATGCTCGCAGCTCTTCCGACTGTGCAGTGTCGGCTGTGCTCCATGTGTGAACAACTTCCTCATCAACGATATCCATGTCAGGGGTGAGCGCTGATTTGCTGACGAGGCAGTATTCGTCTGGGGCGACCCTGATGAAGGTTTCCCTGTCAAGGTGCCAGTCGTGCTGCTTGAGGTATTCGACGACCTCGCTGCGGTTGTGGACTGTGGCCTCGACGAGGTTCTTCCGGGTGCCGATGATGACTTTCTTCTGGGTTGGCATGGTGGTCTTCTTTCTGGGGGTTCTCTTAGTCTGGAACTGTAGTCCATGTTGGACTTGTTTGCAAGTTGAATGGTCCGGTCGAGCCTCTTGTGTGGGTAGACTGTGGATAGTGTGCATGTTGGCCTGTTGCTACGGGGTCGCTTGCTGTGGGCGCTGATACTCTGCACGTGCTGGCGCTCGAGTGGGCGCGATTGACTACTGGAAGGACTTGTACTGTGAAAATTGAGGATCAGATTCGGCATTTTCTGCGTTTGGCTGAGGATCCGGGCGCTTCTGCTTCTGAGCGTGAGGTGGCGGCTGCGCGTGCTGAGAAGCTGATGGTGAAGTATCGGATCGAGTCGCTTCCTGACGTGGACTCACCTAGGGAAGATGTGCAGCTCATTAGGGTCAACATTGAGGGCACTAATGGTTCAATGAGGCCTGCACAGGTGCTTGGTTTGGCGACCTTGGCGGAGGCTCTTAGTTGTGTGGCTGTCGAGCGGAGCTTTCCTCGAGCGAGTCTGGTTATGATTGCTGGCGCTGCGGGCGATTTGGCGCTCCTAACTGAGCTCTTTAATTCGGCACTTGCGCAGTGCAAGGTGAGCCTTAAGGAGGCGTTGCGCGGAAGGTACTTCCGGTCTCAGTCTGAACGTTTTCACTTCCGTCGTAGTTACACGCTAGGGTTTTTCCGCGGTGTCGCTAATCGGGTGCGTGAGGCCATGAAGAATGAGGTGTTGGGTACGTCGAAGGAGCTGGTTGTCGTGGGGCGCGCGTCGCGCGCTGAGCGACACATCGCTGAGCTATTCCCAAAGACACGCGAAGGCAGGACTCGGATGAAGTTTTATCGTGACGAGGTGAGTCAGGGCGAGGGAGACGGCTATCGAAGCGGTGTAGGTGCCCCTTCTCCACGAGGTGTTGGTGGGGATCGCGTGGCGATTGGCAGGTAGGTATGCGCGGGAGGCGAGGCTTTTTCCTTGCCTCCCGTGTTGGATTCTAGTTCCGCTTGTGCAGTCCGGTTTGGGATGCTATGCTCAGTCCTGTTCACAACTCCTGTGGACGTGTTGAGAAGGGAGGCCCCACATGTCACTGGCCAGCTCGATTGCTCTCATCGCAGTGCTCGCCATTGTAGTGGGGTCACTTCCCGGCATCGTCTTCGCATTCACCTACGCGCCCTCCTTCAAGTGGCGCGCACTGAAAGCCACCAGGCGACAGGTGGCCACTCGAAGCTCGATACTCAATCACCGTTAGTCCTCACACATACGAAAGCGGCCCGGCGTTCCCAGTGGTGGGATGCCGGGCCGCTTCGTTGTGTTTGAGTGCTATCTGCCGAGCGTGTAGATCACGGTGGCGGTGAGGCTGACGAGGAGTAGGACTTCGGCGTAGCCGGTAAACTCCCACCACCAGCGAGGCTTGGGAGCCTCGATGTGGAACTTGCGGACGAAGGGGAGGGTGTTCCATCTGCTGTGTTTGGTGATCCAGGATGCGAGCGCGAGGACTGCGATGAGTGCCAGGATGAAGCTCATGCGTGGGTGGAAGAGCCAGATAGGTTCGATGAGGACTCCGGCGGTGGAGCTGTAGCCCGCGCTGCCCGCGTGGGAGGACACGAGCGCGGTGATAGTGCCGTCTGGGAGCGGGTTGGGGATCGTCGTTGTCGCGTCCTGTGGTGGGTGTGAGGCGAGTACAGCGTCGTTGATGCTGATGGCTCGGTTCATGTCCGCGAGCGCGAAGGAGGCCATGATGCCGCTGATGATCCCGACGATAGCGAGGAGGGGGCGGATGAGGCGGGCGAGGCCGTGGAGGATGGTTCCTCGACGTGGCGTGCCGCGGTGCTTGCTGGAGCTCTTCTTGGTCATAGTTGGGTGCCTTTCTGGGGGGCGATAGCCCAAACGCTCTGGGTATTTGAGGTGATTGTAACGTCTCCGCGCCCGCCTCCACGATGCTTAACGATGCGCACGCCGTAGCCCTGGGAGTGGAAGAAGATCCAATCAGGGATGAAGGAGGCCTCGGGACCGATGCGATGGCCGTGGAAACCACAGACTTCGGAGAGGAGGAAGTCGGTAGCCGGCACTCGGGTTCCATCGACGGTGGCGGTGTTACCTTTCAAGGCGTAGCCGGTGATGAAGGTCTTGATGGGGTTCTTGGAGGCGCGCACTCGTTCTGTGAAGTCGCGTAGCTTCGCCACGTAGGCTTCCGCTCCGTCGGAGAAGTTGCGCAGGACGAGGGATACGCCTCCCTCCATGTCGGTGAACCAGAACAGGACTGTTTGGTGAAAGCCGTACCAATTGCTCGCGTAGTAGGGGCCTTTGTACCCGTACTGGTTGGAGTTTAGCTTGTGGAAGAGCTGGGCTTCGGGTCCGGTGACGCGCAGAGGCGAGTCGAAGCCTCGCGTTTGCTGGAGCGTGTAGGCGACAGCGTTGAGGAGGTCTTCACGGGTACGAATGTTGGGGACGGAAGGGAGTGTGTGTCCGTCTGCGACGGCGTTGATGATGTCCTGGGGCGTGACCGTGGCGAGTGACGTTGGAGGGGTTTTGATGGTGGCGGTGAGCGTGAAGCCGGTGCCGTAGTAGCCGTTGCCGCGGATAGTCGCGAGGGGAAGCTGAGACGGGTTGCCGTCCACCAGCACGAAGATCGTGTAGACGGATCTGGCAGGTTCGTCTTCTGACTTGTCCTCACTGTAGGCCACGTAGGCGCTCATGATGCGGGCCTTGCGGTTGCCACGCTTGAAGGTTTCTTCGAGCCAGTACCAGCCGCTCGAGCAGCCGCCGCACCCGGCATTGCCCTGAATGTAGAGTTCTGTCCCGTCATCGAGGGTGATGATGCTGCCGTCGATACTGGTGACGTAGCGGCCTCGGAGGATCTGTGTGTAGAGGCCGTCGTCGCTGTTCTGGTCCAGCGTGATCTCTTGGTTGCTCATGGGGGGGGCTTTCTATCGTTGTGGTCCGATGGTGGCGGGGTCGATGCCGGTGAGGCGTTGGAAGCGCCCGTCACGTTGCTGGCGCAGGCGTTCCTGCTTGCGGCGTTCCTCTTCTGCATGGCGGCTCATCTTGCGTCGGGCTGCTTCGATAGCTGCTTGGACAGCGCGGGGGCGTTCCACAGGCTCGTCCTGGACGCGCGTTTGGCCGGAGGGGAGCTGGGGCAGGTTGTTCTCAGCCTCGCGGATGGTTGCGGCGCTACCTCGATGGAGCAAGTACTTGTCCTTGGCCCGTGACGATGGGAGCTCTACGTCGGAGCGGATGAAGTTCCCCTTTTCAAGCATCCGCGTTGTCATGTCGAGCGCGTCGCTCCACTGTGCTTGTGGGTTCTGCTGGAGGTATGACTCGGCGCGTTGGAGTGCTTGTCTGCCGTGCTGGTCGGCTTTTGTGTCGCTCATGCCGCCGGCGATGCAGCTCATGAAGACGCGCTTGTAGACGAAGCCTCGTGCTGGCGGGCCGTCGAACTCGATGCCGATTTCGTTGCGCTGTTCCCAGTCGTTGACACGCTGGGAGCGGACGATCTTGATGGCCTTGTTGATGTCGGCTACGTCTACTTTTCCGTAGACTTCTGTGCCGCCGCTCATGCAGAGGCGGAAGGCTTCGACGATGTTGCTGTCGGTGGCGATGGGGATGAGGTATGTGGCCCACGCTGCGATCTGCTCCTGTGTGGTGCCAATTCCTCGGATGATCTTGCCCGCGTTGAGGGCTGTCGTGATTTCCTTCTGGAGGACGTTCATGTTGTAGGCAACCATGGCATGTTCCTTTCGTTGGGCTTAGAAGGCGTTGAGGATGGCGAGTTCCTGAGCGCGTTGCTCTTCTGCATCCTCGCGGTACATCCTTGAGAGTCCTTCAGTATGCTCCCGGTACTCTTCAACAGAGCTGTAGCCCCACTCGCGGAGGCGATCAGCGAACGTAGAAGCAATGGCCTCACGGTTGAGTGCAGCTTCTTCGGGTGAGAGGCGCGAACCGTACTGGCTGCTCCCGTAGCCCATGCCAGCGGTCGAGTACTCATTCTCCCAGCAGTCTCCGTTGAGCCAGGTGGAGGGGTGCTTGGTGTATTGCTCGGGTTCGCCTGCGCGGTACTTGGCGTAGCGGGCTGCGCCTGCGATGATCTCGTCGGCAGTTGCGCCGTTCTTGAGCGCGGTTTGCCACACTTTAAACGCCTTCTTCTTGTCCTCGTGGCGCGGGTAGGTGCGCCAGAACTCCTCGAAGTCATCGGGGTAATCGTTCCGCTTCTTGGACTTCTTGGACTTCACGGGCGCTGCGGGGGGGGCGATGGCGAGCTCCTGGGAGGCAGGAACGTCGATCAGCGCGTCCGAGGGGGCCTCATCTTCGACGATCTCCACGTCGATGATCTCAGCGTCGATCATGTCGTCGCCAGGGTGGTCGCGGATGATGCGCTCAGCGCGCTCCTGGACGCTCTCTCCCGCTGCTGGAGTAGCGGGCACCGTGGACGTGTCCTCCACGTCGGCAGGGGTCCACGCTGAGCCGCCAGGGATGGTGGCGGCAGTAGGCCACAACGTGCCATATGCGCCTTGGTCTTCCGTGCCGTGCGTTTCCGCGGCCTTGTTGTTGGTTTCCTGCGTCTTCGCTTCGTGCAGCATGTCGAAGAGATCGCCTTGGTTGTCGCTGACTGCGACGCACAGCTCCGGCTTTGGCTCTTCCTCTTCGCGCACAGGAAAGTTGTCCGGGCAGGGCAGGAGGAAGCCGCTCAGGTCGTCGAAGTTGCCTAGTGGCAGCTTCCTACGTGTCAGCTTGCAGTCGATTTCCTGCCACTGGGACACGTCAGCGAACGTGACCATGGCGAGGATTTCCTCAGTGCTGGCAGTTCGCCCCACTTCGATAGTGTGACGGGTCGTGATCGGCGACTTGGGATCGGAGTCGAGCTGCGCGCAGCATTCGTCAGTGAAGATCCCAGGGAGATCCAGAAAGAACACGACGTGGCGCGACCCGTCCTTGCGATCCAGGAACGAGCGTCGAATGAGGAGGCCTCGGTCCTCGAGGGACTTCATGGCGGTGAACATCGTGGAGCGCTTTGCGCCAACACACCGCTCGAGGAGGAGGTTGTAGGAGGGGCTGATGATCTTGCACTGCCAGAAGGTGAACAGCGCCATGAGTGTCAGAACTTCCCTGCGACTCAGGTCCACCTTGAGGTGCTTGCGGAAGTTGACGGCAGCGTGGAGTGCAGACACGTGCATTCCGTCAAAAAGCTGATACAATATAGCTATCTTTCTATGAGAGAGGGGGAGCCTCAAGGGGTTCCCCCTCTTGCTTTTACTTCTGCGTCCGGGTTTCCGCCCCGGCTTCGTCCTTCTTGGCCTGAGCCTCGAAAGCAAGACGTTTCTGCGTTCGGGTCTGGTTGCTCCCCTTCTCGCGCTGGGCTTGAAGCCACTTCATGTTGCGCGGATCGATCCACTCGTAGGTAGGCAGTGACGCTTCGATCTCTTCGAGGGTGACTGGTCGTGCGGGGTCAACCCACTCGGAGAACGAGTGGACACACCCATTGAAGCAGCCAGCCAGGTTCACAGCTTCGGGCACGAAAAGGTGGGAGGGCTCGAAGTACAGGAAGACCGCAACCTTTGTCTCGTCATCCTTCCGCTGCATGGCCTTCATGCGGATGATGTCGCGCGCGCACAGGTTGTAGAGAGTCATGTGCACTTCATCGCGCTTCATGTTTGTCAGCTTCATGATCCCCTCAACGTCGTACTCAACGTAGGGATCGTTCCAGCGCGTGAAGAACCAGACCATGAAGGCCCTCTCTTTGCGCGTGAGCTTGTGCTCCAGCAGCGGGTCGAAATGGATGACTGCGATGGCCGGGTGGGACACAGCTCCCAGACCGTACAGGGGGCTATCTTCCCCCGTGCGCTTGGGTGCTGCGAGCTGCGCGTTGCACTCTTCGAAGCTAGACATCGCTCATTCTCCCTTCTTGGATGAGCGCTTGTGCTGTTTCGGGTCCGGCTCCGGGGTGCAAGGCTCCTTGGGACACCCCGCAGACTCGAACGAGTGAGACTCGCCGTGAGCCTGAACGCCAAGACGCTTCATACCGTAAGCGTTGATGATCTTGGCCCAGTCCACGTAGTAGACGATGCCGCCGTCTTCGCGCTGGCGGAAACGTATCGCGTCGTCAGCGACGAGGTTGCGCCGTCCGACATACAGGACGGAGCGGTCGAGGCCAACGCGCTTAGAGGCGGCGGTGATGCTGAAGAGGAGATCTTCGCTTTCGTCAGTAGGCCATTCCCTCATGAGCTCTCGGAGGAAGCACTGGACAGAGTGCTTGATTCGGGCTCTTCCGGGGATCATGCACTCGCGTGTGGCGAGTACGCCTGCCTGGATAACGGGGTCGGTGGTAAGCATGTTGCTCCTTCCTTTCTGGTGATCGTCAGTCTACACACATCTCCCTTTGCGTGCAATTCAACTACGTGTGTCTCTCGCTCGCGTGCGCGAAGCGCGCGCCTGCTCAACCAGCCATGTGCTTTGGACAGCCTCGCATGAACGGCTTGGGGGGACTAGAGGGGGTAGTTCTTTATCTTCAATGGTTTCTATATACGTTTACGTCCAGAACTTGGACTACGGGGTCGTCTCAAACTTGGACTACCCCCCCCCGAAAAAGTGACCTGCTTGGATGGTGAACGTCATCCAAAACTTGGACTACCCCCTGTAATGATGTGACCTATCCTCCCTTATGCCTGTGGAACGTTTAAGGTTTTAGGGCGCTTTCGCTGTGTGTGGCCTGTCCAGTTCGTGCGCGTCTGAGTTTGTGTGGCATGATGGGCACATGTCCACTCTTGGGTGCGCCGCTACACTCCTGGCGCTCCCCACGACGGATACTCGTAACTCAGAAAAGCAAACCCAAGCCCCCACCGTGGGGACAGGAAGGAACCACTCATGTCGATCACCGTCTACTCCAAGCCCCGCTGCCCCCAGTGCGATGCCACCTATCGCAAGCTCAAGAAGATGGGGGTGGCCCACGAGTCCGTTGATGTCACCAAGGACGAGGACTCCCTCAACCTCATCAAGGGCCTCGGATACAGCCAAGCGCCTGTCGTCGCAGTCCGCAGTGGGGACGGCGCTATCCTGGAGACCTGGGGCGGGTTCCGCCCCGACCGCATCGAAAAGGCCGCGGCACTCGTCGCAGCCTAACCACCCCAACCAAGCAAAGGAACACACCGTGCAGACAGTCCTTACGATTCTCGCCATTATCGCCGTCATCGCCATCCCCGCCTTCATCGGCTACAAGGTCGGTCGCGCAGTCGAGCGTAGCCGCATCCGCGCCGAAGGCCGCGGTGACATCGCTACCGCTTCCGCTGGAGGTGGCTCTGACTGGTGACCCCCAGTCCCCCACAGGCCGCACCCTCACCCCGATACGCGAACCCCCGCTGGGAACGCCACCTATTGCCACCAGGTGACACAACCCGCAGGATGAGCGCTCGATGGGTGGGGGTGCCTCGTATTACGGGCACCGTCCCGCCAGCACTAACACTCACACACTGAACACCTGCGCAACCAAGACGGAAGGGAAGGGTCATTCGTGACCACCTACGACGACACAATCAAGGCCCTCGGCGGACACTACATCACCGACGGCGACGGTACCGACTACGGGAAGTGGACCCCCAACACGGTCAAGACCCTCATCATCGCCAAGGATGGTGTGTACGTTGAGCGCCACGGCAAGACGAAGGGTGAGCTCACGCGCGCCGCCGCGAAACCCTCCTCCACGTCGAAGTCTCCGCTGCGCGCCCTCTCCCACAAGCAGTTCGGCGCACTCGAAGCCATCGTCGCCCCCGCCAGCATGTTCGAGGGAGTCAACGTCGAAAGCATGTTCAGTGAAGGCGTGCGCCTTGGCGGCTACTACCAGATCCCCGACGACATCATGCCGCCCATCGAGCAGATCGCCCGGAGCCTGCGCCTCGAACGTGAAGCCTATATGTCGGCCCATTCTGGCGCGAAAGGCGACCCGCGTCCCCTCATCCCCGACGCTCCAGAAGGTGCGCGCCTCGCTCTGGCCACCGACTTCGCCGCCCACGGCCACTACACGCAACTGCGTCCCTTCGTGCAGGTCGTCGAGTCCTACCAGCTCGCCCCCAATGTCTACGCCTCCGACCAGATCGGCGGCACCCTCGAGACCTACCTGTCCTCCCTCAAGGCCCCCAAGCGCGAGCAGATGCGCGACGACACCACCACGGACGCGCCCGCCCGCATCCCCGCACCCGACGAGGACACCCCCGGCGACGACCTCGCTGATCGTCTCCGCGACTTCGAGACCAGCCCCCACCATCCCAAGATCCTGGCTCTCCTCAAAGCCAGCCTCGAAAAAGGCGAGCCCTACACGGCGGCTATGGCCTCTCAGTGCCGTGACCTCACTGCCCTCGACGCGCAGCCAGACTGGTGGCCAACCCTCGCCAACCACAAGGCTCTCGCCTCCAAGGTCAACTCGCAAAGCCGCGGCGTCCTCCTCGACGCTGCCAGCGATGAACGCTCAGCCGCCCTCTACCTCGCCTCCCTCCCCCAGGATGCACGCACGAGCCTCGGCTTCGAGAAGATCACCCGTGACATCACCATCGACAAAGTACTCGCAGCCCTCAACGGCGAAACCGACGGCGTACCCGAAGAAGCCATGACCTTCTACCAAGGCCAGATCGTCGCCCGCGCCGAAAGCATCCTCGACGAGTACGACCGCATCTTCAAGTCCGGCTACAGCGTCCTCCAGCCCGCCGGTGTCCTCACCTGCGACGAAGAAGGCCAGGGCCGACTCATGGCCCTCTCTTCCGACGGGCGCGCCTACCAGCGCACCCACAACCTCGTCCTCCTGTGCCTCTGGGAACAGGTCCAAGCAGCGCAGCACTTGACCCCCATGCCGACGAGAAACATCAACGAGATCGCCGAGATCCTGATTAACGGGAAGGACCGCCAGGGCAACACCTACCCCAACGGCACACGCTTCTACTTCCCCTACAAGATGCTCGAGTATGCCTTTGGACGAGAGTCCAACGACGGCGCGCAAGACCTCTACCCCCGCCACAGCGACGCATCCTCCTGGGACACCTACCGCGAGCGCGAAGTCAAGAAGAGCCTGCAAGCCATGCTCACCGCCGTCGTCCGCGCCCTCCTCAAGAGCGAAGCCGACAACGGCCTCGCCTACCACGACCCCTCCATGATGACCAAGGTCGTCGGCGCGCTCGAGAGCATCTACAAGGCCATGACGACGTGCGTCCTCGTCTCCGCCTACGACAACTCCCCGAGCAACATCCCCGTCAAGGTCAAGGTCCGAGTCCTCACCCCCTACGAAGGCTTCAGCGAGAACATCGTCGAGCGCGCCATCGTCGAAGCCCTCGGCTTCGCAGGCGGCACCACAGCCCAGAACTACGACCCCATCAACGAGGGGATCTTCTGGGAGTTCCGGCACGACATGGACAAGGTACTCGCCAACGCCTCACCCGTGTGGGCAGGCAAGATCCTCGACGCGATGCAACGCCAGGGACGCAAGCCCAGCGCCAGCAACATGATCCTCGGCATCGGCCTCGATGATGACGTAGTGACCACCGGCAAGGAGATCAGGCAGTTCAACGATCACACCAGCCACGGCATCTTCGCGGGCTCCCGATCCGGTAAGGGCCTGACCACGCAGACGATCCTCGCGATGCACCTCATCGCCGGTATCGCGCCGGGCCTGGGCGACAACAAGCCCGACATGGCATCCCTGCTCCTGTCGATCAACCCCGACGCTTTCGTCATCAACGGCTCGAACATCGCCAGCAACCCCGAAGAGGGCACAGACATGTTCATGCAGTACACGGCAGCAAAGGTCGCCGAGCTCGAAGCTCGCGCCCACATCCCCGAGTACCTGAACAAGAACAACCTCGCGTGGGCCCCCGGCTACACGGGCACCCTCGGCACCGTCGTCTACCTGCGATACATGATCCTCGCGCTCGGAATGCTCGCAGCCCGCACAATCAGCCCCGAAATCGCGGAACAACTAGGCGGAAAAGACGGTATTTGCATCGTGTTCGATGAAATCAGTAACACGAACCAGCAGATCCAGACGTTCTTCCAGTCCAACATGCAAGGCCACATGTGCTACACGAACTACGAGTCCGAGTGGGCCGCGTGGGAGCAGTCCGGCTTCGATGACAAGAAGAAGCCCAAGCAGGACGTGAACCCAGGCGAACTGTGGTTTACCAGCATGTACTTCATGATGCGCCGCTCCTTCGAGAAACTATCCCAACTGCGCAACGCAGGCTTCAACAACGCCGAAGCCAAACGCTCCCGCGTCTTCATGATTGGCCAGGATCCCGTCAACCCCGTCACCGACATCGGACAGTTCTTCCCCGCCGGCAAACCCCTCAACGCCAGCACGAAGAACATCCCGATCCCCTTCAAGGAGGCCGACAACTTCATCTACAGCTACGCCTCCATCGGCAAGACCGACGTATTCATCGGCCACCACCCTGGACGCAACTACCTGAACCAGCTCACCCCCGGCTCCTACGCCTCCGACAAGCTCTCCTCCACCATGCGATGCTTCGCCTACGTCCCCGGATTCAGTGGCGACAACATCCACAAGATCATGAACGGCGACGAGTCCGTTGCCCGCACCGCCACCTACCTGCGTCCCGGCCTCCTCTTCGCCGACGGCAGCGAAGACGGCTACTGCTGGAACAACTCCATCTCCTACATGAAGAGCGCAGGCGTAGACGTAGAAGCCGTCCGACGCGACGTATCCACCGACACCGGCGAGCTCGACCCATCCCTCGGCTTCGAGGGCTACCTCGCGAAAGCCGGAGTCACACGCGAGCAAGCCGCGGCCACCCTCCAGAAACTCTCCGACGCAGCGAACCTCACCATCCGCAAACTCGGCTACGAGGGCACCTGGCAAGAATGGGTATCCGACCTGCGCCCGCAGTGGATCGCCTCCGTCGAGGACATCTACAACGTCTTCCAGGGCTACGAGTACGATCCCCAGTCCGTCACCCTATTCCGTCACGTCTACCCCCAGGCCTTCGAGTCAGAAGACACCAACAGTGGCTTCGCGCTCGCGGGCAGCGACGCGGAAGAGTGGGACATGAGCGGCCTCACCGGCGACGACGATAACCCAGCCGCCGAGCGCGCCGCCAGCGACACCCAAGACGCACACATGGCAGTCCCCCAACCCCCCACCGTCGCCACACCCGCTGCGCCGATCCCACCTGTCCCCCCGCCACCCCCCATGCCCCCGGCC
>ERZ772766.64-NODE-64-length-65036-cov-183.393992_pt1 | contig 65036 bp, 79 predicted proteins | sample MGYA00511379_ERZ772766 | MGnify/ENA primary metagenome ERZ772766 (study PRJEB29015, sample SAMEA2737895) | human oral metagenome | biome: human oral; feature: human-associated habitat; material: dental | place: China | collected 2116 ... | reverse complement strand
CACTCACTACTTCTCTAAGGAGATTCTTATAAAATGCAAGAATTGTCTGGCGAAAATTGGCATAAGGACCTCGAAAAAGTAGCAGAATATCTGTAAGGCAACAGCTATAACACCTGGTCAGAAAGGAAAAATCATGCCTATCACACAACAGCCTATCGACGACGCATGCAAACATTTACGCAACGAATTGCGTAAGCTTGACCCAGAAGCCCACTTCACATTTCAGCTGGTCAGGCACCCTTTTTCAGTCGATAACGGCAAAAAAGCAAGACTGCTAGCTGAACTTCCCTTAAGCATGGCTAAGATTTTGCAAGTCGATTTGCATTACACTTCGCGTGGCGTCCGGTTTACGTGGGTCCGGCTTATCAATCGTGGGGGACCACGCTTCCTATACACCAACAAAGAAACCATGCCCCGCTTTGAAAAAATCTGCCTTAAGCAGGTAAAACACGACTTGCGTACGTGTACAAATTTGCCTCAAAAGCTTGGTGACTTCTAAGGTAAAACCTATCATCACTGCTTGTGATGGTAGGGGGAGGGGCTTATAAGACTTACGCACACTTATAGGTCCTTACTCTCTATCACTCACTCGATTTGAAAGGATATCCCTATGGGAACCTATCGAAACCCTGACATTTTTTCTGCTGATTTTTGGATTGCCAAAACGCCCCATTCACTCAAAAACCAGCTCGAAACCTACGCCTACCAGGTCTTACCCGAATTTTTCAGCATCAACATGACGCCCCATGACGCGGTTTTAGATATTCGCGTAGCCTATTATTCGCTGCTTCAAACATTTATTAACGATTCTTCTTACCGAACCGTTCGTGATTGGCGACGCCTATGGGACCAGCATATGGCACCGATTTTACAGCAGCATCTAGCTGATGAGCCGGAAAATCAAAACGAACTCGAACAAAATTTCGAGTCATGCATTCATTCGGCGTACATTATCGACGCCCTGGTGAGCGTGGAAAACGCTTCGTTTTTCGCCCAAAAACAAGGCAGTTTTGAGAATGGTTTTGAGGGCCAATTTATCCACCCGGATTTTGGTCGCGTCACTTGGTGGGTCAGCCATAACCACAATCAAAATCGCTTTTTAGCCGGTGGTATGGCACAAAAACACGTATTTGGCTATCGCCCCAAAACCGGCTTTGATATCCACCACGACGCCCACCGGGTGCCTTTAGACGAATTATTTTGGTGGGAAAACTGGGTAGATTTTTACCAATATTTCCGTGCCAAAAACTTTTGGTTGACCGATTCCGGTAGCCCCCTGCTTATCGACCGTATCGAACACATGTTTGACTACCACTGACCTATCTATCGTATAGGCATACTCTATGCCCCCTGCTATAGGGGGTATCCATATACCAACCCTATCTATAGGGGTATCTATATAGGTACCTACTATAGGTAGGGTTTTGGCATGCCTAGGGATATGCCATATGGCATACTGATAGTACACCACACATATAGCCTATTAGTACCATTGCTATCATAGGGGTATCCACTGGCACCACACCACATATCACTATCTACTCACCAGGGGATATGTGATATAGATAGCCTAGCAGCTCGATACAGCGGCTTTATATCTCGCTGGTATGATCGGCTATATGGCTTTGAGTTCGTGCGTCTATGAGGCTGCTAGGCCATACGCTTTTGAGTGGCCTAGATCAGCAGGCCATGGCATAGCGCTAGCACATGGCTGCTAGGCATGCTGCATGGCATGCCTAGGGGGTAGGCACCACCCGGATAGCCCCTAGCCGGGTATATTGAGGCATGGCCTATATAAACGATTGCGAATTATTATATTCGGCTTTATATACACTTGCCTATATGGTGGATAGGCACACATAGGCAATCCCTTTGATGCGGTATGCCTATCGGCACCTATGGACAATCCTATAGTTCAATTGCCATACCGATTGCGTGCACCCGTACGTGAGCATAGCCTACCCTAAGAAATGGCCTTGATAGGGAAAACCACCCACACCTATTGCTACAATCAAACTTTTAGTTGATGCTATAGACCGTAAAAAGATTGACCTATAGCATGCAAAATCCATGCAAGACTTAAGAGAAACTGATAAAACAAGCAAAAAACCGGGTTTTTCCGGTAAAAACAGGTGGTCAGACAACCCCATGCAACCAGAGAAACCCACTTATATACCCCCACCCATGCCCAATTTGCGGTATATATATTGCGACTCACCAGGGGAAACAAAGCGACTACCCCCACAAATTACCCCCGTTCTACCTCACCCAGGGGTACCCCCTCCCCCTATCTGGGGCCGAGCCGGGCGCGTGCTGCACATTTCGCTCTGCGAGGGATTGGGGTAAAATGTCCTTGATGACCCTGCTCAGCTAAGGAAAGGACCATATCGCTATGCCAGGACCCCCCAGGAAGCCCGGAGGCCCGTCAAAAAAGGGTGCCAAGGCCGCTACCACCATGCTAGCACAAAGGCCGCGAGAAGAGCTGCTAGCTAGCTTACCAGAGCTTCCGCCTGCTAGCGAAGTCGTGGGTTTTCCCGCCGATCTTATCGGTGCCGAGGAGACGAAATGGTCCCCGGTAGTCCTCCGCTGGTGGGAAGAGATCTGGACCTCGCCGATGGTGAGCGAATGGACAGCCGCAGACTATCACACCCTCGTGATTCTCGCTGGAGACCTCCAGGAATCCTTGAACCCAATGTACAAGGCCGCCGACCGAGCACGATTCCAAAAGCTTTGGATGGACGGCATTAAACAATTCGGACTCACGCCTGAGGCGCGTGTCAAGCTCCGCTGGACTATCGCTCAAGGGAACACCGCGGTGCAGCGCAGCGAACAACTCCGAGCCGCGGCTACGAATGACCGCACTTTCGCTCAGGAGTGGGAGAAGCAACAGCAGAATCTGTACAACCAATATTCTTAAAATCAGCCGCTCAAATTTGAGCACACGCCTTGAACCAGCCGCTTTCGGTTTTTTAGTCAAGGCGTCTTTTTCTGCCTAACTCAACTTTTTGAGTTGGAAACCCGAAATCCCGGTTTTTCGTGTTTCAAAAATACCCTCTGAACTGCTAACTCAGTTTCAACTCAAATTCTGACCTGGGAAAATAAAAAGTTGAGTTGAAATTGAGTTACTGTTTTACCAGGTCAGATACCCTTTTCACTACTCTAACTCAATAACTCAATTTAAATTGTAAAATAATGCGTATAGAGAAAATACAGCTGTGCACAACTAATAAGCGTTAAAGCGTTATTAGTTATAAAATATCGACAAAAAAGTTGAGTTTTTGAGTTAGCCCCTAAAAACCTATCCTGACCAGCGAAAAGGCCAACTCAACTTTTTGAGTTAGAATTTGAGTTACGTATTTATGCAGGTCAGAGTCTTGCTGTTTTTGCGAAAACTGAGTCAGAATTTGAGTTGAGACCCTGTTTCAGCGCCATAATCGGTGGGTTGCGGTCTCTTCCTTGCCTCACCGGCGGCTCAACCGAAGTCTGAAACCCGGACAATCCTCAACTCAAAACTCAACTCAAAACTTGAGTTGGAATTTGAGTCAGCATTTCCGCAGGTCAAATAGGGTAAACTCAAATTAACTCAAGTAACTCAACTTTTTTGTACAAATTTTTCGATTTATTTTGCTTTAAATTTCAACTCAGTTTTTCGCCTAACTCAACTCAACTCAGTTTTTGAGTTAAAGTTGAGTTACGGGTTTGTGCAGGTCAGAGTGGGTTTCATTGACTTAACTCAAAAACTCAACTCAACTCAACTTTTTTGGGTAAATTTTTGAGTTTCTTTGTGTTTAAACGTCTCCAACTCAACTTTTTCTGACTCAAAACCCTAACTCAACTTTTGATTTGAATTTGAGTTAGGTATTTATGCAGGTCAAGATATGTTTTGAACACCGTTAACTCAAAAACTCACTTAACTCAAGTTTTTCTGCATAATTTTTTTTGTTTTTGTTTTGCTTTAACGTGTGACAAAGATATCTTGACTCAAAACCTTGAACCCCTCCCCTGTCATATATAATTGAGTCACGACACAGAAAGGAAAATACGTGAAGCTAGAAATCCAACTAGACGAAGACTCCCTAGCGCTACTCGCCGCAATCAGGCAAGAAACTTTTGAGTTCCCCAATCCAGAGTCCGTAAAACGAGTCAAAAAAGAACTAGCGGAGAAACTTCTTGAGTCAGGCAAAATCCAAATCATTCTGCCTCTAGAAAAAGTCTTTGATGCAGAAGAACTCCGTGAGGCTCTAGTCCCGGCCCTCTACGGACCAGAGCTGCTTTTCACCCCGGAAGACAAAAGGCAATTCCTAGAAGCGGGAAACGCTTTAATTGAGTTGTTTAAGACCAACCATTTCCCCTTTGCCTGTAGCCGAATCACCGTCGACTCCCTCCGCGCGGTACGGGACCTGGAAGAGCGAATCACCACCCTATCCGAAGAAGACCAGGAGTTGGCAAAAGAAATGATTCAAAAACTCAAACTAGGACTAGTAACTGAAAAGGAAAACCTCGATGCCGAATAACCAACCTGAACCTTGGATGAACCATCTTCTTGTTGCCTACAGTCTTTCCGGTAACACTCAAAAAGTCTTTGATAAGCTAAAGGAAACTTTATGGCTAAGGAACCCTAAGGCTGCTCCTAAGTTTGAAGGAATTTGTCTCACGAATGCCCTTAAAGAAGGCGTAAGGGGACACCTCAAGGCGGTGGATCGAATCAAGCTTGAAATTGTACAGCAATACGCATCCCTCGACATGGATGCAGCTCAGTTCCGCGGAAAGCGTATGTATTCCTCTGTGGTGTGGTTGGTTCCCAGCTACGGACGGTTCGTTGACGACCCAGCGATCGGAAGGCGGGTGAAAGACGACATGATCCCCCAACCACTCAAAGAATTTTTGCAAGCAGAAAAACTTATTTTGCGGGACACCCCCCAATTCATTATTGGTGTCGGGAACCTTACGTTTGGTCGGGATTTTTGCGCAGCCGTGAAAGACACTCAAAAGATTTTGGAGGCACAAGGCTACACAGATATTACTCACGTAGCCAACGTGGACATTTGTGCTTCAGAAGCCGAAGTTGAGGACATGGCAACAACCATCAGTGACCGCACCGAAAAATTCCTCACTATGCTAGAATCAAAGCAGTCTGCATAGAAAGGAAAAACTCGTGGACACGGCAAAAGAAATTCAACGCATTCTAGAAACCCGAGGCGAAAGCTACGGCGATAAAACTTTTCTCGCCATTGCCAAGCAATGGTCGGCGTATCTTTCAACCCGGGAAGACGCGGATATCACCCTGCTTCCAGAAGACGTAGCGCGGATGATGGCACTTTTCAAAATTGCCCGAGTAACCGCCAACACGGACTTTAGTCAATGCGTTGACCAAGACCCTGATTTTCTAGGCAGTGTCTACGAGGAATACCCAGAATCACTCATTGATGACAGCCTAGACGCGGCCTCTTACCTTTGCCTAGCGCACGATTGTCAGAAAGAAAACATTGAGGCTGTCAACAAAAAAGTGGTATCAATGTCTGACTACCTAGAAGGACTTGAACAAGATGAGCCATAAACCAGCGAGAAAATTTACTCATGTCAAGCCTGGTTCTTTTGCTGAATTTCTTAAAGTTCATGCTGAAGCAGAAGAACGCCGACAAAAGGACTTTGAAACCCAAATGGAGTCCTTTAAACAGGCTATTTTAGGAAAGGAAGGCTACAACAATGCGCAATCGACGCAGGACAAGGACACAATTTAATAACTCTTCAAAAAGCCGGAGAAAGTCTTCTTTCATGTCCAATCATCCTTGCAGTGATGATTACTGGGAAGATTTTTCGAGGACGCCTTTGAAGAAAGCGATAACAAGGGAGAATGCGACTAAACATGTACAACCAACCAAGTGATGAAGAGCTGCTACGCCTATATCTCTCCCTAGAAGAGGAGTCCGAAGAAACCAAGCGGATCAACCGGCTTTTTGCAGTCAAAGACTCTCTTCAAGAAGCGATTGATGAAGAAATCAAAAAGCTTCCCAAGAGCATTATTGAATCCCACGAGGAAGAAGAACCTCCCCTAAGTGATGAGGATATTTTTCAACTCTGGGAGCAGTTTGAACAAAAGAAAGCAGGCCTGCGGAACTTCTATATGGAAAGAGTGCTCCCTGTGCTCCCCGATCTGGAAAATGTTACTTCAAGCATCCTCATTGAAGAAGTCATCCAGTACTTGGTGGAATATCCTTTTGATTGGATCTACTCTTTCGTTGACAGCATTGTTTCTAAAGACGATCTTGAGGAATTATTGCAAGAACTTGAGGATAGGTATTACAAATACGAAGACCTCCGCGATGGACTTATTGAACTGGAAATGCGAAAGGTAGAAGGTGAATTGCCGTGACAAAACATATCTCTGATGAAACCTACGTCACTGATGACTCCGCCTGTGCAGAGGCAGTACGGAGAGTGCAGGAAGAACAATGGCCAGATGCAGACCCGTCTCAAGAACTAGTCGGCGGAGTGCTTATTGTTTTACGAGACAAAGAAGCAAAAGCGGACGGTGACGTGTATAAAGATCGTTTTGATCTTGCCATTGAAGGCTGCAATGTCGTAGATAATCAATCTATGATTGCCCTACTTCAGCGAACCATTCTTGTGCTGCAAGAAGGATCGTGATATAATGGGTTTTGCGTTTACGATAACGCAGGGTCTCTTTTTATAGGGATTGAGTGATTGATTGGGTGATCCCCTGGGGTTTTTGACTCCCCCGGGGGATTTTCTACGTGTACTCATTTTTGAGTATTGGGAATAACCAGGGGTTTTGCTCTTCAAAGGATTTTCTGCTATCATATTAGTTAACCGATCAAGAGTCCCGGCCTCTGGCTTTTTCTGGACTTCCGGTGACTCTTGGTTCTCTCCCATAGAATTGGTCGGTACATTATTTGACAGGTAGGAACACCTAGATCTTTATGGTCTAGGTGTTTTTGCTATAATGATAACCAGACACATTGTCCACCCAATCAGACAACACAAAGGAGTCAAAAAATGTCTGATCTCATCAAGTACCTGCTTCCCATTGTGCAGATGGAAGATTCTGTGCAAGCCGTGATGGGACGGGACCTCCATAAGTTCCTACAAATAGGAGCTCATTATAAAGATTGGTTCCCTCGGATGGCTGCTTACGGTTTCGAGGAAGGCACTGACTACTGTCTCAAAAATGAGCGTTCGACGCCACCTGCGGGAATGCCTTCTCGTCCCCGACTCAACCACATTGTGAGTCTGGATATGGCAAAGGAAATTGCTATGATTCAACGCTCAGAACTAGGGAAGCAAGCACGCCGATACTTCATCGAAGCTGAGAAGCAATTGCAACGCAAACTCAGGGCAGAGCAGAACCAGACTAACCCCCAAAGTGATATGTCCCGGCTAGAAATCCTAGAGCTTGCCCTCGCAACAGAAAAAGAGCGACTAGCCCTAGAGGCAGAAAACAAGGTACTTCAACCAAAAGCGGAAGCCTTCGACGCACTCTGTGACTCCGAAGGTCTCTACACCATGGCTGAGGCGGCAAAAGTCCTAGGGATTGGACGAAACAGCTTGTTTGCCCAACTTCGGTATAGCGGCATTTTCATTTCCCGAGGAGATGACTACAACACGCCATATCAGCGGTACATGAAATACTTTGAGGTCAAGCAAGGCTACCGAATTGATCCCCGCACAGCAAGGAAAATTGCTATCCGTACCACCTTTGTAAAGACAGAAGGCATTAACTTTATCCGCAAAACATTAGGTTTACAAAGCGGTCATCCGGTAGAATCTATGGCAGACCGACTATTTTAGAAAGGAAGAATTGTGGCTAAAAAGCTCAAAGAATACACCGACGAAGAACTACAAGCTCTTCGTGACCAGTACGACGAACTCGTAGACCAGCGAGACCTTGAAATCGCCTCTTTCATTCAAGGCAAACCAAAGGAAGAAATTCAGTACTCCCCGGGTCTACCGAAGTACTTCCTGGTAGATCCGTCTTCAGTGGAAGAAGACAAGCGACAGCAACTGTCTATTTTGCGCGCAATGTTCATGGAAGCGTTCTGGAATAAGAATGACATTTATGTTGAGCAGCGCCGGCGTGAGCTAGCACGGAACAACCAAGGCAGTTTCTCCTACGACTACGCAGCGGACAAGGTGCTGTAGAATGAATGTGCGAATCTCTCAGACTCCGCAAGTAACATTACTTGCCTTCACCCGGCTAAATCCAGAGTTCAACTACGATTTTGGACACGTGCTTCCTCATGAACCAGGTGATCCAGATTCAACCCGTCTTATTGAGTTTGCGGGACGGAACTGCTACCAGTCTTGGGATCGTCCAAATGAGGAAACCAACACGCCGACTAAGTACGTAGAGAAGACGATCCATGAAAAACACCACTACTCCATCATGGAACACGCTTCGGCAACATTCCTTCTTGAAAGTGTAAGCCGGTCATTCTTGGCAGAGCTTACGCGCCACCGCCACTTGTCGTTTAGCGTACTGTCTCAGCGTTTTGTTTCCCCAGATAAGGGGTTAGAGATGGTGCTTCCCCCGGCTTTACAAGACCTCCCCCTCACTCATAGCGGTAGTTATCCTCCGCTTTCACCTAAAGCATCAATGGAAGCAAAGCTAGAGTGCTTCGCCAACGAAAGCGTAGACCTGTACAATAAGCTTTTCGACATGGTAATGCGCTATCACCCGGAGGCTTCTAAAAAACAAGCAGCGGAAGCAGCTCGCTGTGTATTGCCAAATGCTACCGCGACATCAATTGTGGTTACAGGTAACTTCCGAACCTGGTCAGAAATTATTCAGAAGCGTTCTGATGCAGGTGTAGATGCGGAGTTCCGGTCAGTAATCGCACTTATTGCCGAAGAACTTTACAATCTTGACCGTGCGGTTTTTGGTAAGGTTCTTGAAGACGCAGGCTTAAGCACAGACCCCAAAGCGCCAACTACTTATAAGGAATCACAAAACTGGGCTTTTGATGGTTTCGTCAACGAAGTAAGCAACTGGAACATGCAGGTTGGACAAATCCCGCCAAGCATTTCAGACCATATGAAAATCCTGTTGAATGCAGAAGGCGACCGGGAAGCACTGCTTCGTCCAGCACTGAACTTCTTCCTCGAAGAAGTAGACGAACTCAAATCAGCGGTAAACCTCATGGCGAAGCCCAAGTTTGCGTTGGATCAAGAATACCGAGAAAAAGTGCTCACCGATCTTTACGACGCCTTCGGCGACGTTCTTTTCACTCTTTTAGGCTTGGCGGTGAAAACCCATACCGGTTACGATCTTTCAGCAGCACTCGAACGGGTTTGCGAATCAAACCGCACCAAGTTCAAAGGTGGGAAAACCGACCCAGAAACAGGGAAGTTTGTAAAAGGCGAGGGCTTTGTCCCACCCGATTTCAAAGACCTGGTAAATCAATGGGTTGAATCCGTTGAACGCTTAGCTGAATAAATAGTTGTTGTAGGCCCCAAAGCTGGGGCCTATTTTTCTTGCCACAATAAACTAAGGTTGGTTAAACTACATATGTTATAATAAGTTTAATTAATCGAAAGCAAAGGAATTATTTGTGGCAAAATCAGGGCGGGGCAATAAGCCTCTCAACAAAAACAAAAAAGGCAAGGGTAAGGCCGGTTCCAAGTGGGGGCATGATTTCACCCCTAAAAACGCTGTAGCGCGACAGCTCAAGAATAAGACCTACCGTTCAAAGAAGGCGCCGAGCCGTCGTAAGACCACGGGACGGATGTCTTAATTTTGCCGAAAGTCACTTTTTGTTCCTGGGAATCAGAGACCCCAGTGTATCATTCTTGCCACAACCTTGCTCTTCCTGGCACAACCAGATGTGCTGAGCACCCATTGCCGAAAAAAGAATCTCACACCACCGATTCTTTGCGTAAGCGGGTTCGAGAGCTCTATAACGGACGCTGTGCTATTTGTGGCGGACCAGGAACAGAAGTAGACCACATCATAGAAATCAGTGAGTTCCAACCTCACGAAAAGCATTTAGCAAACCGGTTAGACAATCTACAGCTGCTTTGCTATGAGCACCACGTTCAAAAAACCACGGCGTTTAACCAGCGGTTTGCACCTATTGACCCGAATGACACAACCGTGTCAGCGCGGGCACGTAAACGTCGACGCATGCGGAATCAGGGATTTGAGGTTTAGCCTTGGAAATTATTTCCCCTAAACCAGCGAGAAAGCCAGATGGGACGCTGGATATTTGGCCAACCCTAGGGCCTCAAGTCATTGACTTTATTGAAAGTCATTTTGTGTTCGGGCCAGGCCCGTTGCAAGGACAGCCCTATAAGGTCCGTGAAGATTTTCGATATATCCTCATGCGTGCTTACGAGTATTTCCCTGAGGGGCATAAATCCAGGTACGAAGATGAATATATCGACATGTCCGGTCGCAGGCACTTCTATTCGGTCAATGTTGCGGTCCCTAAAGGTTGCGCCAAAACTGAGTTAGGCGCGATTGTTGCGCTTTGTGAACTGCATCCCGAGGCACCGGTTCGTTTTAATGGGTATGATCCCTCTATGCCCGGCGGGTTAGCCCCCGGTATTCCTGTTCAATCTCCCTATATTCCCTTCTTCGCGCCAACCAAAGAGTTGCTGTTTGACCTTGGTTATGGCGTGGCCATGGAGATTGCGAAGGAAATACCAGATGCTGATTGGTTTGACGTGACCCAAGAGCGGATTATGGTGCAGGGTGAAGTGAACTCGAAAGCGCTTCCTCTAGCTGCTACTTCAAGAAGCGCCGAAGGTTTGAAACCAACCTTTGTGGTGTTTGACGAAACCCATATGTTTACCTCCGACCAGAACCGGAAGGCTTATTCTACGGTGGTGCACGGCCTACCGAAGCTCGGTATGTTCGGCACCTGGAAGCTGTCAATTACTACCGCTGGACATCCTTCTGAGGACTCAATTGCAAAGAGCGAATTTGAAGAAGGCGTCAAGAACGCGAACAAGAAACACTTGAAGATTGATGACTGCACCACGTTCTTTTATCATCGTCAAACCTCAGATGAGCTAGCGAAGTTTGACACCATTGCTCAGCGCTTGAAGGCGTTGCGTGAAGCCGCGGGACCGGCGACGTGGCGTGATCTGTTGGCTACCGCGAAGCTTTGGGACGAGGAAGGAGCGGACCGTTCCCGCCTTGAGCGGGTTTGGTGCAACCGCTGGGTTGCAAGCTCTATGTACGCCTTTGATCGAAAGAAATTTGCTGACCTAGGAGATCCAGAGCTTCGCATCCCGCACGGGGCACTGATAACAATTGGCTTCGACGGCGCTAAGACTCAGGACTCAACAGCGATTGTGATTACCGATATTAATACTGGTGTTCAGCAGCTTGTGGGTCTCTGGGAGCGTCCACCAAAGGACGATCCAGCTTCACGGAACTGGGAAGTTCCGGTGTCTGAGGTTGAAGCGACCGTTGAGGCGCTTTTTGAAGACTTCGAGGTTTACTGGATGTTTGCCGATCCCCCTTATTGGCAAGAGCAATTGTCCGCCTGGGCTGGACGTTGGGAAAAGAAAGTTATCTTTTGGTATACTAATAAAACAAACCCTATGTATTATGCACTGCGTTCATATAAAGAAGCTATAGATTCCGGTGACCTAGCTCATACTGGCAATCCTGATCTTGAACGGCATATCGGTAATGCAGGGAAAAACCTTTTAAATCAGTACGATGACGAAAACAACCAGAAGTGGCGGTTAACCAAAATTAAGCGAGAGCTCAAATATGACGCAGCAATGGCGGCTGTGCTGTCCTGGGAGGCCCGCCTGCAAGCTTTGGCGAAAGGTGCAGCGGAAATTGAGACGGACTTTTTGCAGGTGCCGATTCGGTTAGGCGGTTAATGAAGTGAAGTATCGAATTAAACACGGCGAAGCGATTCAGAAAACAGATGACCGTAACTCCCCGGATTTTTTTGCTAGCTCACTATTAGCTGAAATTGCCGAGCGAACTACTTATATTGAGCGAAACCAAGACTATCTCACAGGGGCTAACCTTCTCGATCATTTTTCCACCCCGGAAACAAACCAAGTAGAAGGCTTGCCGATTTTGAAGTCCATGGCTCAGACCAACTGGGCCAAACTTATTGTCTCGGCCACCACTGACCGTTTAGGTATCCTGGGTTTCCGCTCCGCAGCAGCGTCTGATGAAAACGGCGATGAAGTGATCGCACAACTGTTTGACCGTGATGAAATGGGGATCCAAGCTCAGGAAGCAATGGCACTTGCTTGCGGCTATCGGCAAAGCTACCTGTATATTGACCCACGAACTAAACGGCAAAAAGTATTCCCGCCAACAAACGCGGCGGTAATGCGAGACCCTTACGGGGAGCCTATTGCAGCGGTAGTGATGTATCGTGATCGAGCTCTCCAGCGAGATGTTCTCAATCTCTTTCTCCGTGGTGAAATTGACCCAGCCACAGGTGAGGCCGGCGGGGGCGTTTACATGGCGGTGGCGGTTAAGGAGTTCAACACGGTTACTCCGTCTCTTACCATTGAAGAAGCCAGGGCACGGTCAGCAAAGAAAGATCGTGGTCGGATAACTGCGTACGACACAGAAGTGCCGTATAATCGTTTTGCTTCTCAGGGCTGGACATGGTGGAAAGAATACGATCCAGTAGAGGTTTCCCGAATCCCGGTGACAGTGCTGAAAAACAAAGACGCGAGAGCTGAGTTTGAGGAACACACCTCCCTCATTGACCGTATCAACCACATGGTGGCACACCGATTACTAATTGCTACTATGCAGGCGTTCCGCCAACGAGTGTTTATCGGCAACTTCAAGGAATTTGACCGAGAAGGCCGCCCGATTGACTACGATAACGTTTTCAAAAACGGAATTGGCATTAATTGGATGCTTCCGAAGGAAAGCAATTTCCAGGAATCAGCACAAACAAGCTTCCAAGAGTTCTTGCAAGCCGCCAAGCAGGACGTTCAAGACCTAGCGTCGTTGACGTACACCCCAATGTCCTACTTCTCAGACAGTCTGAATCAGTCTTCAGCGGGTGCTGACGCAGCGCGGGAAAACTCCACCGCCAAGGTGGAAGACCGCCGAAAGCGATTTGCCCCAGCCTGGAAACGGCACGTCTCACTACTGCTAGAACTCAACGGCGAGAAAGAGCGCGCCGATATCAATAAGCTTGAGCCTATCTGGGGTCCGCTGCAAACCTATACTCTCACAGAGAAGACAGCAGCTTTTGCTACTTTGGTGGCGAATGGAGTTGCTATTTCCACGGCGCTTCGAGAAGGGTTACATTTCACACCAGAACAAATTACTCGTGCGCAAGTGGAGATCCGCGACGAGGCGCTTTGGAATCAGGTTATTGGTCAGTCGAATCAAGGTACACCCCTTACCCGCGCTAAGCAAGCTAACTCAATGACTCAGCAGGACGATAATGCGCTTAAGCAGCAGAATCAATCAGCTGATGTGATAGCTCAGAAGCGAGGTGAAGCTGATGACAGCGCCAATTGATAGTTTCTATAATCCGCACTACCTACCTCCGCAACCGAGCATTGCAGACATGCCGTTAGTGGCCCCGGGGGAACAGTTAACCCCAGAGCAACAAGAAGAGCTCTCTATCGCTCAGGTAGCGGCTATTACAACGGCGGTAGCAGCAGCCAAGCAGCGGATTATTGACGCAGCCACGAATCAGATTGTGGCTATTTTGCGGACGGCTAACCTAGCTACGAGGACGGGGATTCAAACTTTTGCAAAGTCAGCCGCAGCCATTGTGACCTCCGCCATTCGGCAATCTCAGATGGTCACCTGGTCGGCAACCACTGCCCGCACCAGGGCAATGGGTTTAACCTTTTCCGCGGCTCTCCCTAGCCTTGAGGTGATTCCGAAGTCTCGGAATACCGATTTGGAAACGGCTTACGCACGCATTGCCGATGAATATTGGAAAAATGTTCGCAGGAAGAAAGACGATCCTGTGATTAAACGGCTTTTGGTGTCGTATGAGAAGGCAGACGTCTTGCCGACCAAACCGCTACACTACATTACCCCTGATGCGAAACAGCCAAAGGGAGAAGTCAGAAAGGAAAATTGGGAAGAGTTAATTGAGCAGGCAGAAAAAAGGCTTAAAACCACCGGCCAAGAAGGCAAAACTCAAGGCGGAGACTACGCACAACCAACGCGCAGCAACCAGGATCAGGGAGTTGAGAAGGCAGCAAAGCAATCAGGCTCGCCCGACTTATCGAAGCGTCAGGATCAAGCTTCCAAGCTTGGATCAAAAGATGTTTCCAAACCCTCCGCAGATCAAATTACCCAGCGTAAACCTGAAGATTCGTCTTCCGAAACTGTCCCCTTCCTCAGTCCCCGAGACGAACAGCAAATCATTCGTACATGGGCTGAACAAAAAGCTGAAGAGCGAGTAGAACGTATGGTAAGCCAAGACGTTCAAGCTGCCAGCCGAAATACGCACCATGAAGCAATGAAACGTATGCCAAAGAACAAGGTGAAAGGCTACCGGCGAGTGATTCATCCTGAGCTTTCTAAAAGCGGTGAATCTTGTGGTCTTTGCGTGGTTGCCTCGACGATGATGTACACGAGGGAAGATTTATTGCCGATCCATGCCAATTGTCACTGCGAGGTGGCAGAGATTGTCGAAGTGGACGGGAAGATTATTGACCCTGGTCAGGCAATTAATGATGAGGATCTGGAGGTTTTTTATAACGAGGTTGGGGGTTCAACAAGCGGGAAGTTGCTGAAGCGTGGACGATTTAAGGTTGTTGACCACCCAGAATACGGACCAACCCTGGTTAGTGCCAATGCGAAACCAGGCGAGGAAGAATACGTAGAATACATTGGCGCGAAAGGATAAATAAGATGGCACTATCACAGGATCAGGCCGAGAAGTTCTTGGGTCTCATGACTGAAATGCTTGGCGCAATGAACGGCACCAAGCAGGAAGAAGTCGAGGAACAAAAACAGGAAGAGCAGCCTGAAGTGAAGGCTGAGGAGAAGGAAGCTGCTTCTCAGGAACCCGCTCAAGAAGAGCAAAAGGCTGAGAATAGCCAAAAAAAAGCTGAAGGTAACGTAGATGATTCCGCAGCTAAGCTTATGAGTGAAGCTCAGACTTTGTTGGTCAAGGCACAGTTTGTTAATGCTGCTTCTGCAAATGGCCTGGACAATTCCACTGTTGAAACTTTACATAACTTTATTAGTTATGATAAACTTATCAATGATAAAGGTGAACCTGACAAGGAACAAATTAATAAACTGGTTTCACAGCTTAAGGGTATTGCAACTTCGCAACCACCCAAGAGCAACAACAAACAACAGCTAGGCTCCGATAACGGGCTTGGCAAATACATACAGTAAGGAGAGAAAGCTATTGGCAACCGTTAATAGCAATCTTGGGATCGTCAAAGGTAAGGTCATTCAAGACATTGACGATCGCCGCTGGATGGCGGACCCGTGGGAGCTGAATAAGGGTGTCAATGGCATCCTCGAAATCACCGCTGAAGTGAAAGCGGAAGGTGCCCACCGCGTATCTCGCTATCTTAAATCTGGCATTCCGGTGTACAAAGACGGCGACGTCTACAAAATGTTTGACGCAGCTGCGAAGGCAGCCGGTAAGAAGGTAGATGGCTTTACCCTCGGCGTCCACGAGATTCAGGATCGTCAGTTTAATTTTTACGAAAATATTCAGACCGGCATTGCTGTACGCGGCACGATTTATAGCGTTTGGCTTCCGGCTTACAAACCGGAAAAGGACGACGTGCCTTCCCGGATCGTCTACATCGAACCGAACGGAGTGTAATAAATGCCAGTACTAGACGGTGTAGTTAACCGGGATTATTGGGACCCGGAAGTTCTTACCACTATTGCCCGCCGTGAGCAGGCACTTTTTGATCTTCAAAACCCGGATTCTTTCGCAGAGCTCTTCCCCAGCGAAGAAGTTTCTGATATTCGGGCTGCTGTCGAGTATGGCCCGGAAATCGACGACATTGTTGTCGCTAACTTCCGTACGTTCTCCGGTACCGCAACCTCTGAGCGGTTCGGTGAGACGCAAAAGGGATACTTCCAGCTTGCTTTGATTTCTCGTAACTATGTCTTTGATGAAAAGACCCTGTACGAGATTCGCAACAGCAAGAAGGATATTGCTTCTCCAGCTATCGAATCTTATGTGAAGCGTGCTGCTAAGGCTATTGCAATGACTGCGGCTGTGCAGCGTGCAAACATTTTGTATAACGATAAAGTCGAGTTGCAAATGCCGAACGCACCGACCCAGGTTATTAACTTCGGTCGGAAGCCGGAGTTTAAGATTACCGCTCCGAAGCTCTTTACTGATCCTACTGCTAACCCGCTGGATCAGATTTATGACTGGAAAGAGCTTTACCGCGAGGAAAACGGGTTCTATCCCGAGGTGATGCATGCCCCTGAGAAGGTTATGCGCGCTATTGCTAACCATCCCACGGTGGCCAAGCAGGCGAACTTGCTTGCACAAGGCATTTATATTGGTACCAATGATCCGGCTTATGCTCGGACGAACCGTACCCGCCTTGAGCGGTTGATGTCGGAAATCTTTGAGATTCCCGGTGTCCAGACGGCGACCACCTCTCGGTTCAAGATTGATAATCTGCACACTGGTCAGGTGGAGACTAAGCAGCTCTGTCCGCAGGACACCATTTTGCTAACCACAAAGAGCGCAGATCCGGCTAAACCTGAATCTTCCACTTTGGGTCGCACCTATTGGGGTGAGACTCTGAGCTCTGAGGCTTTGGGTGTTGGTAGCAGCGGTGGCATCGGTGCCCCCGGTCTTGTGGCTGGTGTTATTAACAATAACACCTTCCCGGTCGGGCTGGAAGTGATGGCTGATGCTATCATGCTTCCGGTTTGCTTCAAGCCGAACTACATCTTTACCGCGAAGGTGATTTAATTGACTGACCAGGATCAAGTGCCAGTCTCGGATGGGAAGCTGCACAAGCTAAATAAGAACATCCCTATGCCGAGTTTCCGGTTTGTGCTACCAACTCTTGTTCGGGATGAGGTCAACCAAGGCCTCCGATTCTTTGATGTTTGGGAATTAGTCCCTGAGTGGGCCGAGGACAAAATCGGTCAGCATATTTACTATGCGTTTGCCGATGATGTTCCTATCTTCCCGATTTCAGAACCAGGGGTCCCTGATAAGGTGTCCCCGGAAACTGTGGCTCAAGCCTGGTCGGCAATTATGTATGTTGGTGTTTTAGGTGACCGGCATGCCCTGGCTCAAGCACGGCGTGAATGGCAGCTTGAGCTGAATAAGCGAAATGATGTTCCTGATCGGTATAAGAAGACCGAGGATGAGATCATGGAGCAGTATCAGAAGGATTTATGGTACGTTCCACCGCGTCTAAGTGATATTCCGCAGGTGGCGGAGCCTGATCTGAGTCATCAACCAAAGCCTGGTGAAATCCCCCCTGAGGATTCAGAGCCTGCTCCTGAGCAGCCCCCTGTTCACATTCCAAGCAATGATGAACTGGAGGCAGAAATGAAGGCTAAGGAAGCTGAGGAACATAAAGATAATCCTCAAGGAGAGCCTTCGTCTGAGCCAAAATCTGAGGTAGAGAATCCGCAGGAGACTCCTAAGGAACTTGATTCTCATTCTGAAGAGGTTCAGCCAGAATCTTCTCCTGAAGAGTCTTCAACACCTAAGGAGGAAGAGTCGCAGGTAGAGCCTGAAGCTCATGCTGAAGATCCGCAACCTTCAACTCCAGAGAGCGAGGAAGCACCTTCCGAGACCGTTTCCGAATCCGAACCGGACCAAGATTCTGAAGAGGAAACTTCCGAAGAAGATTTGCCTACCCCTCCTCGCCCTAAAGCAGCCTTAGCCACATGGCGGAAGTTTGCTGAGAAGATCGGTGTGGAAGTAGATAAGTCTTTGTCTCGTGACGAAATTGTCGAGTACATCAAGTCTGTTCGTCCAGAGCTATTTAAGGAAAGTGAGTAATTGGGTTTCAGCTTCGTAACTGCTAATGACGTAGAGCCTTTCTTGAAGGGCCCTTCGTCTGAGCAGCGGACCAAACTCGTCACAGCCTATGCCGAGAACATTTCGGCCCGGCTGTGTGGTTGGTATCCCACGCTCAAGGGCCGTTGGGATACAGATGGCGAGAACTCCCCGTTGCGGGTTTTCGTAACCGCCATGGTCGCCGAGGCAGTACGAAAGCGGGTGAATAATCCAGATGGTTTCTCAGCTGAAACTATCGGCCCCTTTGCTTATAGCAAGTTTGATTCGGAAGATTCTTTCAAGAACTTGTTTCTAGCAAGGGATCTCACGGCCCTTGAGGCAATTCTTGCACCTGATACCAATACTGTTCGGTCGGTGAAGACTGATACCTCAGGTCTGATGTTTACAACCAATTTGATGGATAAGTGGCCTAAGGCTCAGCCGAGGCGGTGGTACGGATTTTAGATGCACTGACCCGCACGGCGGATTATACAGGTGATGTAGAAATCTGGCGTAAGCGTAAGAATCAGTTTTCTGTAAACACCCCTCCGAAGGACGATCTTGAGGAGTCCATGCCTGCTGCATTAGTAGGATTGGTCAAGAGCCATGTAATTCATCAAGCAATAGTTTGTCCTCGTCTTACCCAGGTCAAAGACGCAAGTCCTTTTTATAACAAAACAACTTATACAGGCAAGTCTCTTTACTGCGGTATTGAAGAGGATGTCGTCACCGACGACTATGTGGTTTTCACGGATAATTCTGGGAAAAAACAAGTCTACATTGTTGAAGGCCAAGGTGACATGGATTGGGTTTCCCCGTGGTCTGGTATGACCGCAGGGAAAGAAGTCATGATTGCTCGGATGAATGGGAAGCGGGTGGATCGAACCGTTGGCTAGGATACCTGCTTTCGACAAGACTAAGAAGGCGAATGTGTTTAATCAAAATCGTCTTCGTAAACAAGCGTCTGGTCAGCGGAAAGGCATTTTATACTTCTCTGATTATTGGGGGATGCGAAAAGTGCTTTTGCGAAGCAAACCTCTCAATCGCGTTCTTCGTGCTAAAGCAGAGATGGTTTCCCAGGCACTGAAGTACAACATCGGTACCAGTGATGACCATCCTGGACGGTATCACCTCAAGGATACGATTCGAGTTCGCCGTCGTGTGCCAAGCGGCGCGAAGCACGATCGTCAGACTTACGAGATTTACTCAACCGTGCCAGAGCGGTTTATCCCGGCTGTCACCCAGCTGGAAAAGCGACGCCTAGCAATCACAAAAGCGATTCAGTCGGCAGGTACTCGTGGATAACTATATATTGCCAGACCTTGAAGCCATGATGTATGAGCTACTGCACGATCTTGTCGGTGAAGGACAGATCGGTGGATCGCGTGCTCACGTGCTAGATCGGTACGAAGAGATGACAGGAAGTGGCAAAACCTATCGGATGAAAGATTTTGATTACATCTTAATCCGCCGTCGGCTTGGTTATCTCTCGGATTCGTACACCGACATCATGGGGCTACAAATTAAATTTTTCGCCAAGGATTTCAAGCGCGCACAAGCTTTGTGTGATGAAGCAACGAAGCGGATTCTTGCCTCACCAGGCACCGAGTTAGCGGGTTTTTTGGTGGATTTTGCAGTGGTGCTTACCGGCCCCGACCGAGAAGATCCCCTGCTAGATGATGAAATCGAATTAGATAAAAGTTTTGAGATTCACGCTCGCGTGAAATGGATATGATAGGAGAAAGTAGTTGACTAAGTTTACGTTAACTCTTCCGACCGGCACCCTCGCCGGCTCTATTAAGCTGGTGGTTGGCGGCACCACCACTGGTGAAATCGCTCACCCGCTTACCGCTGCGAAGATCCAGGCTGAGGTGCGTAAGCTCTCTGGTGAGTCTTCGGCTAAGGTGACCGGGGCTTCTGGTGGTCCGTTCACTATTGAGGTTACGGCTACGACCCTTACGGTGGATGATACAGCTACGACCGGTAAGGACTCGGGTCAGAACTTCACGGTGGTCAATGCTTCCGCTGTCCTAGAAGCTATTGAAACCTTTAGCGATCTCCAGAACGCCAAGGGTAATCTGATCCGCAAGGGTCTTACCTGTATTGTCCTGGTGGCCCCGATGACCGTGCAGGTCCCGGAGACCATCTTCACCGACGAGGGTAAGATTATTAACCTAGCTAAGCTAGGCTATGAATCTGTTGGCTGGACTTCTAAGGACGCCGGTGTGTCCTTTACCCGCTCTACCGACAAGAGCGAGGTAGAAAGCTACGGCGCAGCTGAACCCACTCGTTCTGACATCACCAAGGATACGATGTCTGCGAAGTTCGAGATGCAGGAGACCAAGAAGATTACTCTTGCCATGTACTACGGAATTGACCTTACTGATGTCAAGGTCAAGAAGAATACGCAGACTCAGATTATCAAGCCGAATCTTCCTGAGACGGTTTATCGTCGTGCGCTGTTTATTTTCCGTGATGGCACCGAGGCAAAGCCCATTTTTATGATCTTTGATGCTCCGAAGACCAAGGTGTCCGACCCTGACGAACTCGCCTTCTCTGCTGAGAAGGAAGTGAAGTACGGTGTCACTCTTGAGGCTAGCCGTGATGACGAGCTGGATTATTCCCTCCGCTTCGTTTATGGTGGTCTTGGCTGGAAGGAACTTGCGCCGCTTATGGGTTTTGAAGTAGAATCCTAATATTAGGTTTCTAAAACAGAAAGGTTTCGCTTGTCTATAGAAAAACGCTTAGCCGCACTTGAGGCTAAACAAAAGCCTCAAGACGGTTGGTCACTATCGGATTTCCGCGCCGATGTGTCCGAAGTTATTTCAGACAAGCGGGACCTTTTAAGTATTCTGCAGACTTATCAGGGCATTTCCGCTCTTCGAGATGAGCTTGCAGCAATCAAAGCGTCGCAGAGTTCAGAGAGCGATAAGCTTTCTGAGGCAATTGTGAAGCTAGATCAATATGCACGAACTTTTGCTGAAACCATTGAGTTTTGGAATCAGAATCGCCCAATCTTGGTTCAGGCAAGTCAGTATAAGCCAGAGTTTGACAAGCTGAATACTCAACTGGCTGAATATGACCGACAGGTCAAGGCGTTTTTGAATACTGTTTCCGCCAAGAATACAGATATTCAAACAGCGAGAGATCTTCTTGCTCAAGCAAAAACCGAAATTGGAACTCAGAAAAATGCTGCTCAAGGCGAAATTACAACTACTAAAACTTCTGCTCTCGGCGAAATTAATGCTCTCGCCGAGCGAAACTTACAGCAGGGACCAGAGGGATATAAAACACTTCCCCAAACAGGCGAAAAGTTAAAAGCAATAGCTGACGTTATTGAGCCTAACGGCAATCAGCCTCGTGGTGGAGCTTGGATTCCTCGACGCTCAACCGGCGGTGGGTTTAAAGTACTTATTCCTCCGGCGGTAGATAATGACGTTGTAAATCTTGGTTATCTAAAGCAAAACTATTTTAATAAAACGGACATCACCCCTCATATTGATGCTCGGATAACCCATAAGTTGACAGGTCCCGTTGGGTATTTCGTGAGTATGAATGAGGGGAACCTAGTGCAACGGGTCACAGGGGGGCAAATAGAGGTCCCTCAGAATCTCAGTCTTGAAGTACCTAATGCGGTAACCTCTGTTCGGTCAGTAAAAAGGTTGATTAATCAGCATTATACAGATACTTTTTGGATCGGAGAGATTCAATTTAACCGGATCGGGCAAATTGTTGCTGTTGACTGTGCATCAAACAATTTTAACAACATAGAACAAGAGCTTGCTAAAAAGACTTTGCCAGATTGGGCTCTCCCCCGCTTTGGTGCCCCCTTCATTCCTGTAGCACTCTATGATGAACCAGGGAAAGGAATACAGACCTTCGGAATTTCGGTCCGCATACAGCAGGACGGCAAAGTTGTTTTATACAAATTTAATAATGCCACATCAAAAGGTAATCAATGGTTCTTTAGTGGGACTTACGTAGGAAAGGATGTTACTTAAATGTCAGGGATTAATTTCGACGATATCGTCAAAGAAACAAAGCCTCTAGAGATTGAACGCAAGACAGCAGTAATCAATAACTGGCCGGTCATCAATGCAGCAGGTCAGCAGGTAGGTACAACAACTCTTAAGGTTCCTTGCCCTGACGGCATTGGCCTTACCCGAATCTTTGAGTTAGCCGAACGTTCCAGCTTCGATCAAATCATTGATGTGATTTGCAGTGAGGATCCGGTTCTGGCTCGAAAGTTTAAGCGGGGTCTTCATGGACAAGGCGTTGAGACTATCAGTAAGGTTCTTGAGAAGATCTATCAAGGCTGGGGCCTTTCCGTCGAAGACCCAAAAGATACCGAACAGTAAAAACTCTGGTTGATCGTTACGGAGATGAATTACTTTATGATTTCCGTACCATTTATCACATGGACCTGTGTGATAGTCTGCGTCCTGGGTTGTCTTATAAATTCTTTTTGTCTTATATGGCAAGCCTACCGCCGCACTCAAAAACGAAAGCGGCAATCGCAAACGACAAAGATCTTGCCTTAGAGCGCCTAGAAGCGTTAAGCGAAATTGAGCTTCGGCAAATATACGAGTCCAGAAAGCCCTCTGTTACAAATATCTCTACTGATATAGAAGAGTCTCAGAATATTTCGGCGGAGGGATTTTCCCTCGACTCGGAGCTGTTAGCTCAGGTCAATGATAATTTAACCCTTTTAAGGAAAACTTTAATCGGGTTGGTTGATTCTAAGGCTTCTATGGATTTCAAGCCGACCCCAAGACCGAAGCCAATGTTTGAAAAGCTGCTGGATAAGCGGCTAGAACAATTCGAGGAAGAAGAAAAGCGCTCTATTGAGCGAGAGTTAGGTTTCTGATAGAATATAACTATTATTAATCTAACCTAAGAAAGTTTTCTATTTGACTCATGGCAGCAATCCCAATTGGTGAAGGCGCGATTCGGATCTTCCCGAACGCAGACGAATTTCACACTAAGCTTCGTGCAATTCTTGCTAAAGCTCGTAAGGATGTTAGCGAGATTGCCGTCCCATTAAAGCTTGAGGAAAATGACTTCACCGTTGACCTTGACCTCATTAAACAAGAAATAGCTGATCTTGATGGGGAAATTATCGAGGTTGACCTGCTGCTTATGGGTCAACAAGAGTTTAAACGAGACCTCCAGCGCTTCCGCGAAGAATTATCTGATGAATCTATTGAGATCAAGGTAGAGCTGGAAAAATCTGCTCTAGAGCATGTCAATGAACAGCTGGAAAATCTTAAAGAAGAAAATGATCGGCTTGATTTTGATGTGTTTGTCCACAAAAAGCAAGCCGAGTTAGAACTTCGGCAACTCAAACAAGAGTACGATAATGTCGATCTCAAATGGACAGTGAAGACAGATGTTGACCACATTCCCCGTCCTGAAGAGGTTATGCCACAGCGAGAGGTTCAGAGGCCAGTTGTTATTCCGAAGCAGCCTATTATTCAGGCCCCAGACGTCCCGCTTCCTGTTCCAGATATTAAAAAGTTTGAGACAGAATGGAACTCTCTGAACTTTGTTCCAAAACTCCTGAGCGTGATGTCCTCCCAATGGGAGGCGGGTATCCGACAGATCTATGACCCTTACGTCAATATGATTGTCAAGGTCGGTCGGAAGATGAAAGAGCCGTTTGAGAAATTCGGCAAGTTTATAGAGAAGACTGAGACCCTAGAGGAATTTTGGCAAGGCCTTAAACGAGGGGCTGCATCGGCTGGGAAAGATCTAGACAAGCTCAAAGCGAAATTCCAGAAGTTTTCCGGTGCTGCAAAAGCGGCTTTCCACACACTTCGGCGAACCACTTTCCCTCAACTTAATACAATTTACCACGCATTTAATAAACTCAGCCTTGCGACGAAGCAGTTTGGGGCAAATCTGGTTCACGTCTCTAAGCGTGAAGCGAAATTTATGCTGGATGCTTTTGTAAGCCTTGGCAATGCAATAGTCACCAGCTTTCACACAGCGGTCTTTAAAGCCCGTGTTGCACTCAATAAGCTATCTGGAGTAGGGAAAACTGTTTTAGGTTTTGTAAAAAGTGGTCTCTCAAATATAGGCCCGTTGCTTGGGCAAGTTTTAGAAGCTGCATTTTTTGATGCATACAAGGGGTTAAGTCGTCTTTCCAACTGGTTTGCTTCATTGGTTGCCAATCCCCTTATTCAAGGTCTACCTCGTGCCCTTGCTCCGATGGCATCGAAAATTGCAGGAGTTTTTGCTCTCCTGTCCTTAGAAGCATTCAGGCACCTTCCGGCGCTAGGTCGCATGTTTACCGCCCTCGGACAGCACGTAACGACGTTTGTGCGGTCTGCTCGGGCTAAACTAGCCCGCTTCTTTGCGTTCTTTGGACGGATAGGCAGTTTTATCCTCCGTCCTTTCCGAGCTGTTTTCGGAAAAATCCGAGGGCTGTTCAGTTCTCTAATTGCTACGGCTAAGCGTTTTACGGCACCACTGATTGGAGCTTTTGGACGCTGGGCCGCCAAATCAAAAGCCGTGTTTGGTATTTTAAAGCGGGGCTTTGCTCGGTTAGGGCAGTATGTTGCAGGTTTTGCACGAATGGCTGTGGGGATGTTCGCTAAGATTGGCGGTATTTTGTTCCAAGCCATTATGCCTGCTCTTATGGCGGTAGGCGCTGGACTAGGCGCTATGGCAGGGCAAGCTGCAATTGGTATGGTGATGTCCCTAGCAAACGCCCTGATTTCTGTTGCTGGTGGCGCGGCCCTCATTGCCCCAGGGTTACTTATGGCCGCTGGCATTAGCTTTGCTGCGCTCAAGATTGGTTTAGATGGCGTGAAAGAAGGCGTGAAGGCGGCCTTCTCGGCTGAAAGCCCTGAAGAGTTTGAGAAGGCTATTGAGAAGCTTTCTCCTTCCGTCCAAGGTGTTGCTCGCTCCCTTCGTGAGTTCAAGCCGATGTGGGACGATATCAAGAAGGCTACGCAAGAAAACCTCTTGCAGGATCTAGGCCCCGAGATGGGGAAGACCTTACAGAATCTTTTGCCGACGTTTGGTGAGGGTCTTAAGGGTATTGCAACAGCTTGGAATGGTGCATTCAAGGGGGCTTTTGCTGAACTGCAAACCGATCAAGCGCGAACCGGATTGCAGACGATCATGCAAGGCGCTACCGAGATGGCGAATAATATGCAGCCAGTGTTGGCTAACGTTATTGCAGCTCTTGGGTCTCTTGGTGAACAATCCGCGAAGTATCTTGGCGGTATCGGTACTTACTTTGCCGATCTTTCCCAGCGGTTCCGTGACTGGGCTGAAGGACTGAAGCAAATTGACCCTTCAACAGGGATGTCAAAGTTTGACTCTATCATCCAGAGCGCACAGAAGAATGCTTCCCTGCTGAAAGATATTTTCGGTGGGATATTCGGGGTTATTGGTAATATTCTTAAAGCCTCCAGCGAAGGTGGCGGAGGTATGCTTGCTGGCCTAGCTGAAGGAGCGCAGAAGCTCAAAGACTTGACGGCGGAGGGTACCCCTGGTTTCCAAGCGCTTGTTGGATTCTTCCAACAAGCAAGCAATGCAGCGCGTGAACTTGCTACTCTCATTGAGCCGATCCTGACTATTGCAACCTCTATTGGCTCTGCTTTAGCACAGGTAGCAGCAGCAGCTATCCCTGGGATCAAGGTTGCGTTAGATGCTCTAGCTTCTGGCCTACAGCCACTCATGGATATTGCTCCACGCATTGGACAAATGCTTGGCGATGCATTTGCAGCTTTAGGCCCTGCACTACAAGGGCTTGGTGCAGCACTTGCTCCGCTTATTGAAGGAATTGTTTCAGGTCTTTCTATCGCTGTCCAAGGTTTAGGTCAGGCGCTGACTCCAATCATGAACGCGCTGGGACCTGCCATGGAAGCTCTCAAGCCAGTTCTTGAATCTGTGGGGCAAGGCTTATCAGCAATCTTTATTGCCCTTGAGCCAATTATCACTTCCTCTATTAACCTAATTTCGCAGCTTATGCCTGTGGTTCAAACAGTAATGGATCTATTAGGGCAGATTGCAGCGAAAGCTCTTGAGGTTATCGCACCACTATTTACCGGGCATGATAGTGTCATTGCTCAACTAGTACAATCTCTTGAGCCATTAGCCCAGGTATTAGGCGATGCAATTCTCAAGGTACTAGATGCTTTAGCCCCTGTAATCCCGATGATTTCGGATGGGTTCGGACGGTTACTCGCTGCTTGTATCCCACTTGTTGATCCAATCAAGGAAGTAATTGATCTTCTTGGACGGATGCTGGTTGATGCTATTAACTGGTTGAAGCCACTTATCCCACCACTTATTGATACCATTGTGGCAATTGCTAAAGCAATTGTTGACTTTGTAACCCCGGTCATCAAAGCCTTTGTGGGATTTATTCAGGCAGTTTGGCCAGTGATTAGCTCAGTGATTGAGTTTGCGGTGAAAACCATTATTGCCCCAGCTCTTGAACTTATCGCTGGTGCCTGCAAAGTTCTTGGCGGGATCTTTGGATGGCTTGTCAACAACGTCATTATCCCTATGGTTGACATTTGGAAAGCCGTAATGAAGGGCGTTGGTGAATTTATTTCATGGGTGATCGACAACCTTATCACCAAGCCTGTAGAAGGTCTTGAGAATGTTTTCCGTAAAGCGGTTGACATGATTAAGGGCATTTGGAACGGCTTAAAGAAGATTTTCTCGGATCCTGTGGAGTTCTTAGTCAATACCGTTTATAACGACGGGATTGTCGCGCTTTGGAATAAAGTCGCTGGATTCCTTGGCATGGACGATAAAAAGCTTGAGAAGTTCAGCTATGCTTCTAAGTATGCCTCAGGCGGCGTGCTTCCTGGTTATACACCTGGCACAGATGTTCACAAATATTATAATCCGTATCTTGGCTGGTTGTATCTCTCTGGTGGCGAGGCCATTATGCGCCCGGAATGGACACAAGCTGTCGGCGGACCCGCTGCTGTCGAGGCGATGAATAAGACCGCACGAGAAGGCGGGGTTGGTGCTGTCCGGCGGATGCTGGGGCAAGGTGCAGCCTACAAGAAGGGTGGCACCATTGACCTTGATAAGCGAATTGCTGAGCTGTTCCGTGAGCTCAAGCCTGAGCATGGCAAGCCGTACCAGTACGGTGGTACCGGCAATCCTAGCTGGGACTGTTCCGGCATTTGGTCTGGTATCACCCAGTTCCTCAATGGCGGAGACCTCCGCGGCGGACGGATTTTCAATACCGAATCTAACTTTGAAAGCTTTGGTTATGTGCCAGGTCTCAGTGGTCGCGTCACCATTGGTGTACTTTCTGGCCAAGGCGGCGGCACAAATGGACACATGGCAGGCACCATTGATGGCGTAAACATTGAATCCGGCGGCAGCAACGGCGTGCAAATTGGTGGACTAGCTATCGGTTCCGACAACGGAATGTTCAACCACACTTATACACTCAAAGAGTTCTTGGGTGAGTTTGTCTCCGGTGGCCGGGGAGGTGGTGGGTTCGTCAACCTTGTACTTCAGCAGGTGATGCATGCAATTACCGCTATTCTTGATCCGCTAGAGAATCTTATCAAGGAAAAACTTGGTGGTAACGGCTGGAAGGACTTGCAAGCCGGCCTCGCCATGAAGATGCTATCCGGGGTAAAAGATTTTGCTTTAGATAAAGCGAAAGCTTTTGGTGGCTCCGCTGGTGTCGCGGGGAATGCTGAGTCTTGGCGTGAGATGGCTAAGGCAGCAATGCGTCGCGTCGGATTTAATGCAGATGACCCGCGACAGGTACAAGCGATGCTTGAACAGATCATGGATGAATCAAGTGGTGACGCTGGGACTGCCCAGCGCATCGTGGATGTGAACGGAACAGGTGATGCAGCTGGTGTTGGTCTTTTGCAAATTATCCCCTCTACTTTTGAAGCCTATCGAGATCCGTCGCTTCCTAACGATCGCCGAGATCCAATGGCCAACATGGTTGCAGCTCTGCGATACTATAAGGCCCGTTACGGGGATGACCTCACCACTCGTTGGGGGCGGGGCAAAGGCGGCTACGATAAAGGCGGGCATGCTGTCGGTGTTGGCTACATGCCGAAGTACACGCTTGAACCTGAGCGGGTTCTATCGCCTGCTCAAACTCGGGCTTTTGATATTCTTGTCTATCGTATGCTTCCTTCATATATTGATGAAGCTAAGAAGAAGCCGTTTGATTTTGACAGCAATTTCAAGCTTCTGGTTAAAGAGCTTAAAGGCCTACGTAGCGACCTTGACCGAGATCGTGATAAGTGGATTGATGCGCAATCTGACAAGATCCTCGTTGACTACCGGAACCATGCTGAAAAGAAAGTCAAGCTTGATCCTGTCGATCTTGAAAAGCTCAAGAAGCAGGATAAGAAGGAAGTAGAAAAGGCTGAACGGCATTGGAAGAAGGCTGACGAGGCTGTCCGCATCGCCAACTATGATCCTCAGGCTTATCTCAAGGCGGAAGAAGAAGCTAAGAAGAAGCTTGATAAAGAGCAGGACGAGAAGAAGCAAAAAGAGCGGGAGGCCCGTAAAGAACAGCGGAAGAAAGAGCGCGAGGCACGGGCTGAAGAGCGTAAGAAGATTCGGGAAGGGATTCAAGAGCAGCGTAAGAAAGAACGCGAAGCCCGTTCTGAGCAGCGTAAAGAAGAGCGTAAAGAACGCGCGGCTGAACGTCGTCAAGAGTCTAAAGAGCGACGTAACCAGCGGCGTGAGGAACGCAAACAGCTTCAGGGTGACCGGAAGAAGCTCACTGATGATGAGAAGAAGGCGTTAGAGGAAAAGACTGACGCCGAAAACGACGCACTCCGCGAGCAGCGCGAAGCCGAGAACGACGCTATTTCGGCACAGCACAAGGCTGAAAACGAGGCGATTTCTGCTGAGCACAAGGCTGAGAACGATGCTCTCAAGGCCAAGTGGAAGGCCGAAGATGAGCAGATCAAGAAGCAGGAAGAAGCTGAGGATAAGAAGCGAGAGAAGGAAGAAAAAGAAGAAGACGAACGGATCAACAAGCTAAAAGAGACCGGCGAATATTACTACGGCTACAAGGTCTTATCAGCTGACGGCAACAATCCCTATGCTCATGAGGAAACCCGTGAGGAAAAAATTGGGAAAGCCACTGTTCAAAAGGTTGGTGAATCAGTCGGACTTGGTGGTTTAGCTAATGCGCTTGTTGAGATGTATAATATTGTTGTAGATACTAACAATGATGTACAGGCGGCAATCCCGGCATGGCAGGCAGCCGCAGCAGGTGACCCAAGTGGTCTAGCTCACAATTCAGCTGTGATTGCAGAGAAGAATAATAAGCAGCTCGAATCTGATTTAGAGAGCTTTATTCCTGGTGCGATAGCTTCCAGCCTAGAGGTTGCGCTTTCTGGTAGCTGGAAGGCCGGTCGGGAAGCTCCGCTGGTTGGCACTATTAATACGGGTATTAGCAAGGCAGAACTTCGCCAAGAGCTGGACTATCTTCACTCTAAGCAGCGCCGTTCTGTAGTACGAGTTCGATAGGATAAAGGTTGACACATAGGAATCTTCTTCCGGTAATCATTGTGTACCAGGGTCCGCCGAGGTGGGATGGTACAGAGTGGATAAACGGAGATAAGTTCTTTATCTCTGGGGATAAATTCAACCATCGTAATCTAGGGGTTGAACTGGCAAATGGCATTGATGGATTAGAATTTCCCACAAGGGAGTTTCGTTATGATACTGACGCCAACACCCCAGGCTCTCGCTTTGTTTCTTCGGTGGCCACTCGTCGCAGCCTAAAGTGCAGCGTCAATATTTTTGGCGACTCCGTAGAAGAGATGCGCCGAGCGAAGGATCGCTGGTTCTTGAACCATCCTGAAGGTGCGCCTGGTCGGCTGTGGTTTTTTACCAACACCGGTGAGCATCGTTATCTTTCCGCTTATGCAGCGGAAAACGCAGGTTCGGCAACTTATGACAAAGACCCAGGACTTCGAGGGGTCACTACCCTAGAATGGGGGTGGACTTCGGACAGTCCTTACTTCTATGGTTTCCGAGAGAAGAAGGTTTTGAAACCAAAAGGGGGTGGGGTATACAAGGCTCACTTTTACAACCCTTCGACAGCACCCCAGGTTTTCCCAGAAATATTCCTCCCTGGTTTTGGACAATGGGAACTGTCCTTAGGTTATGAACAACCAACCTTCCGAACTCCAAATCTAGCGGATGGAGACGTGGCAAAACTTGACTATGACCAGAAAGCGTTATCTTTTACCTGCAAGCGAAAAAACGGACGGATTGAAAATCTCTGGCCGTCTATGGTTGGCAATCGTCCTTTATACTGTCTTGAGCCGCAAACCATTAACAAAGTGACAATTCGTAACCTTAATGAGGTTGGCAATGACCGGCCGAAGAGTAAGTGGCCCTACCTCAGCTTTACACCGGAGTATATTTCGTGGACATAGATTATAATCGCTATTTAAATCTTCAGCCAGGGCAAGCCCGTGGTGGACTGCCTATTAACTATGGCTCTGAGCCTTGGCGAGAAACTGAACGGTTCGAGGAACTTCCTGAATTTTACCGCCCAGCCAAAGAGCGAGAAGACGAATACAAGCTTACGATTGAAATTCGGGACGGACAAGGACGGTGGCTTGGTAACGTCGAAGATTATGTAGAAGCGGATGTGACTTGGACCTCAGAGGTTGACGCAACCGACGCAAGCAGCTTTACTTTGGCGGGTACAAGTTCTTGGGCTAAACACTTTCTTCGCACCAATATTCAGGTTTGCTTGGTGCACTTTATTGTTTCCCGAGCCGGCTATATTATTAAGACATGGACAGGTCGGGTTTCTCGCGTAGGTTGGTCAGGCTCTGGCCCGCAATCAGAACTCAAAGTAGAGTGCGACCACGACAAAATCTGGCTTAAATACATGCTTGCGTGGCCAAGTCCTTTTATGGCTTTAAAATCTCAAGTGCCTAAGCGAGATATGGCTTCAGGCCCGGCTATTTGGCTAATAAAACAATACTGTATTAAGGCTGCTTTCCGTTTGCAGGTCCCCTCTAAGCGATTAATTTTTGATCTTGACCAGGCAATTGCTGCTCATGAGTATCAAGAAAATGAAGCCAATTGGCGTAATCTTCAAGATTTTATGCATCCAGTTGTTGTAGTGCCAACAAAAAAGACAGCGGATACTGCGCCACTTACTACCCTTGTGGCGCAAATGGATACATTAGCAGAGCTTAGTGCTGAATGTTGTAAAGATTATAATATCCTCCCCAATGTTTACTTTTTCGTTCCTGGACGAGATATTTCCCCGCCCGGATTGTTTTTGAGTCGCCCTTGCGTGGTCATTGATTTCATTGATAAAGACCGGTCTCGAACGGATCCAACCTATCGTGACTTTTGGTCTAACCTCACCGAAACAGCGAGAGTTTATTTGCGCGGGCTGTTTGGACGGTACGACATGCCACCTAGCCTTGACGCGACAGAAAACACGGATTTCCTTAAATCCTTTTTTGGCACAGATGGTAGGCGGTACAACGTTACTTGGCCAATTTTCCGCAATAGTGAGCAGCATTGGTCTCAATTTGAAATCAGTGCTTATGCACCAACAAGCACTAGCTCTATCACGGGTGGTAAGTCAAACGAGTTCTTAAACCAGGGAATCAAGCTCATTGTTCGTACCTTAATTCAACAGGCGTTAAAGCTTATCGGTGTGGCATTTGATTTATTTCTAAGCTGGTTGACCGGGAAGTTGGACGATATTTTTTTTGCTTACCAGCGCGCAGAGGACAAAGAGCACCGGAAGTTCCTTGGCGACTTCGCACTCTTTGAGGACTACGGCGGAAAGGGCTCAACCGCATATAGTGCAAATGCAGCCCAAGCACTGCGTATGCAGCGCTATTCAGCAATGGGTTACAAGACAGCGAACTTTACCGGGGATTCTGCTAGCTTTTTACCTTTCCGTATTTTTGAAGACTTTGATGTACTTGATCCCGTTGCTTGGGAGTCCCCGGACGGAAAGATATTTCCAGAGCGAGTAAAACAGATCACCTTAAGTTCTAATCGTTCAAATGGGGTTCGCTTTGAAATTAAATTGGGTGAAACAGATCGTCCTGAAGAACCCTGGGCCATTCAGTCTCGTGCTAATGCCCGCTTCACCCGAGCAATCGAGTCCGCTTTCAACTCAGATTAAGGAGAATTATTTTGGCAACTGTTCGTGATTTAGTGGCGCGGCTAGAGTTTACCACCGAGGCCGATGCTTTAGACTTCTTGAAGACAGGCCGCATGGCGCTTTTGATGGAAGATAATCAGCTTAATATTCCGCTTCCTACTGGTCCCAAGGGTGACCAGGGACCCCCTGGTCCGGCTGGTAAGCCGCTTCGTCCCGACATCGTTATTGATGAGCCTACCGACCTCCAAGCGATGGAGAAGTTGCGAGCCCAGGCGCGTCAGCTTAAGGCGCTAAATCAAGAAGTCAATGGCTACTTTGCAATTAATAAACCAACCAAAACCGGTTTCTTTTATACCCGTGGTGGGTGGGTTACCATCGAAAGCTTGTTTGGTGGGGGTTCCGAAGTGGTGCCTGGTAAGTTTACTCTTCCGGTTTATTTTGAATCCGTAGCTGAACCGCAACCCCCAGCGAACGGTTGCGTGATGTATTTTCATGATAATAAGTTAAAGATTCGGAAATCGAACGGAGCTGTAGTAGTCCTTGGATAATCAAAAAGGCCTTCATGGAGAATCAACTATTGCTGCGCTTCAACGCTGTTCTTACATCTTGGCGTTTATGATGTTGGGCTTCGGATTGATGTTTTTGACTGCTCATCCACATATTGGGCTTACTTCGATCCCTCGTCCGATACCTGTCATCATGCCTTCCTTCTTTGGCATTGATATTTGGGATATTATTTTCCCAGTCTGTGCTGCTTATCTCACATGGCGGGCTAAGATTCTTCAGAAAGTCAATCTAGCTCACATAGTTAGCGCTGGTGTTTGGGGTGTCTTTGGGTTACTATGGTGTGTTGGCGGAATGTTTCTTTCCTATAACTTCTTTTTTGGAGTTGGGTTGTTGGCAATGTTCATCGCTGCTTTACATGTAACAATTTCCCAAGTGTGGTTTTTCGAGGGGGTGCAGTGATACCGGTTGACTTCGGGCATCTAGATACTTCAACAACAGCAGGTCAGATAGTCAGTATAGTACTGGCTTTGACAGTTTTGCTTTCTGTACTCCGACAGAGGATTAAATTTCAGGTGAATAAGCCCGGTTTCAAGTCGTATAAATCGTTAGAAAAAGAGCTGGTTCAGCTCAAACAAGCAAGCGAAGAACTGGAAGAAACGAATCGCTATTTTGTTCGTTGGCAGCGGGTTGCTTCTGAACTCATTCGAGTCCTGCGGAACTCTCTTGCTGCTTCGGCGATTGAGGAGAATCCGCGGGTGCAAAGATTGGTGCAGATGCTAGATGATCTAGATGAAGAAATTACGAAAGGGATATTAGACGATGGCGAAGATTATAAACCATCCACACTGGAATAATGATACCTGGGATTCTCCAGCCGAGCATGCACAACAGTCCCCTACTCAGCTCAATACTGATGATCTCATTATCACCACTCCAGGAGGCATTGCCCCGGATACCCGCACCGATGCTGAAAAGCAGGCTGAATCAGGCGCGTTTACTGTAAAGGCAGTGCCTGATTCTAATACTCTTATCGGCGGGATTGTGACAAATGTCACTAAGGCAAATGATAATATTGATAAAACAACGAAAGTAGTTGATGCAACCAGGGCAGATGTTACAGCGAATCGGCAAAAAATCCACAAGGTTGAGACAGAAACGATTCCAAATATTGAAGCGCAAATGCGGACGAATAATGAGCGGTTTAATAATCAATTATCCTCGCTTGATGCTGATATTCGGAACCGGTTTGACTTACTTCCTGACGGTTATATTTCTGTTTTTAGTGATACAAATATTTTTGCAAACAGCGGGTTTCTTGGTTTAGTTCAAGACTTTTTCGGAACAGGAATTCCTATCTCACAACAGCTTGAGCGGCTTATTCCTTTTAATCAGCAGTTCGGTCCCTCAAAAGGTGCAAGGTTGGACGCAACAAATCGCAGAGTGGTTTTTGAGGAAGCGGGGACTTGGTTGGTCTCGGCCAGGGCCACTACAGACACCCCATCAACAGGTTTTGGTGTTCCAAACAATAACCGTATGACCTGGGCTGAACTCTCCGTGTATAACAAGAGCGATGAAAAACGAGAGCATCGTGATTGTCATATGCATGCACCTGTATCAGCTACCTTGCAGTTGGTAGAGGCGATAGTTATCCCTGAGCCTGGTTATTCGGTTCGTCTTTGGGTTCGATCAAATGAATATCGAAGTTGGCTTGGGGGGCTCAACCTCAATGCGCTTACTGCTGTACTTCTTACTCCAAAAGTAGCTGCTCAAAACAATTCGACAACTCGTGATGAAAATGATAAAATTATGAAAGATAATTCAGATTATGAGAAACGTCTAAGGAGGCGTCCTTAAAATTGCAGCCTGAAGTTTTAGCCCGAGTGATGAATTGGGCCATGTCGGTTGATGAATACCGCAAGCTGACGCCTGCTTTTAACAAGGCTCTCGCTCAGGCCGGCTGCACAACGATACCAAGAGCCGCAATGTTTTGCGCTCAGTTAGGTCACGAATCCGTCGGACTATCTGCGATGGAAGAATACGCTTCAGGAGAAGAGTACGAGTGGCGAGGTGACCTCGGCAATGTGTATCCAGGAGATGGGGTTCGCTACAAAGGACGTGGACCAATCCAAATTACTGGACGTGCAAACTACAAGAACCTAAGTCAATGGGCATTTGCCCAAGGCTACGTGCCTTCCAGCACCTACTTTGTCGATAATCCCACTCTGCTTTCGGGTGAAGAATACGGATTTTTAGGTGCAGTCTGGTACTGGACGGTGGCCAGGCCAAAGCTTAACCAGTACGCAGATGGTGCGGCCGATCCTAACCTTAATGGCGTTGACCGTTACGACAACTTTATTGCTGCAACAAAAGCGATAAATGGTGGCACCAACGGGATTACTGATCGCCAAATGCGGTTCGATAACGCTTTAATTTTCGGCGACGCTTTGTTGCCAGAGGAGGAATATTTGCCCAAAAATGTAGAAAAAGTTCTTGACTATAACCATGGCTATTTGCCTCAAGACACAGGTTATTATTGTGGTCCGGCCTCGACACAAACTGTTGTTTGGACGGCAACGAAGATCCTTTACGCCGAGAGCGAGCTAGCAACGTGGTTAAACACCACGTTTAACGGGACCGATTACATCGGTCAGTTTATCCCGGTACTCAATAGCCTGATTCAGGGTGGCAACTATACCTTTAGCGATATGCCAAATGATCCGCCCACATGGAATCAGAAGCAGAAGCTTTGGGAAGACATTACCGGATCCATTGACGCAGGCTACGCAGCGATAGCCAATATCGTTGCTCCACCGAGTAACTATCCTATTGGTACTCGTGGCAGCACCACCCCTAGCTATGGTGGTGGTGAAATTTACCACTATATTGCTGTGGTGGGTTATGCCATTGACAACGGCGTGAAGCACTACGCGATTGCAGATTCTGGTTTTTGGCCATACGAGTATTGGATCAGTCATGAGCAGTTAGCAACCCTCATTCCGCCAAAAGGTTATGCGTATTCCGCCAACAAAGTTTCATCCAGTGACGATATTTTAGGAGATATTGCTTTGAGCGAAAGTTACACCTCCAGGGTAAATCCAAATGTGAGTTTCCCTGCAAGTAGCTATATGCTTTTCAATGATGAGCGCAGCTTCCATATTGAGGCTATGCTTCGTCAGCTACTAAAGATCCTCGACGAAGACCCAGATAAGGTTATTCGTCAACGTAAGATAGAGTTAGGAATCCCTCTTGTCTAAGAATTATAATGCTGAGGTTTACAATACCATCGGTGATGCAATTGGTGAGTTCGTCGAAAACCAACCGTTCTATCGGCGCTATGCCAACACCATTAACTCCCTAGCAGGCGGTGTTATCTCTGGTCTGGTTGCCTTGGCAGCCACTGTACCGGCTAGTGACACGTTTGACTTCCGTGCGCTTATCACCACCGCTGTTGCGGCTATCGGTGCTTCCATTGCTGCACGGCTCACCAAGAACGGTCTCTCCCAGGCAACTGCAAACGAAATTACCCACACCCTCACGCCTCCGGTTGCAGACGTGGTGAAGGAAGCTGTCGTAACCTCGGAACCGCCGAAGCCTCAGGCGCCTAGTCCGGCTTCGCATCCCGATGTCGACGCCAAAGCTGACGCTAAGGTAACCGTCGAAGCACTACGAGAGACGATCAAGAAGAACAAGGCGAAGAAGGAGGACTAAAAAATCTCCCTTGAACCCCGGATTTCTCCGGGGTTTTCCTATGTCTTTACATCACTGAATTTCATCACCGTGACATTATTGTCGGCACCACCGGACCAGAAATATCCTGTCCTTGGATTCCTAATCCTCGATAGAAATACCGGTTGATTCCAGCACGCTTTGTCCGCAAGATTTTAAAGCCTAAAGCACGGAACCGCTTTCGGAAATTACGAAGATTGCCATAATCTTTAGCGTCGACATTGTACTTCTTACACCACTTTTCGTAGTGATCCCAAAGAGCGGATTCTTCTACTTCCAAACCTTCCTCTTGGACGAGTTCTTCGTCCTTAAATTCATTGAGCAAATCAACGCCGGCGTTAAACTCTTTCGTGGTTGCCTTGATCTCTTCAGGCATATCTTCCCGGTCAAGACCCTCTGTGAGATACATCTTTAAGCCCTCAACCATCCAAGCCAACAAGGCTTCCTGATGGATAGGGTTCTTGATAATATCTTCCTCAAAAGGAACCTGTCGGGATGGAAGTTGTTGCTCAAATGGGATAGCGATAATGCGCTTGGCTAAGGCGTCGTCAGCACCCCGGATTGTAGGAATAGTGTTGAGCGAAGCAATAGGGGTATAGGCCGGACGTGCCTCGATCATCTCGTTAGAGTGCAGGTTCCGGTGCCGTTGAGTATCGTTACCGGTGAGCCTCTTAAGAGCGGAGGAGGAAATATTGTTCTCCTCGCCTAGCTCTGAGAAGCCAAGCATACGGAAGTTGAGAGCAGTAATGTGCTCAGGTGAAGGTCCGCCACGATCTGAGCCAAGGATCTTCTGCGCATTAGACATACCTGCGTACTCACCAAGAGCGGCTGCACAAGCCTCAACCAGCGTTGTTTTACCGGTGTTGGTGGGACCAGCAAGCACCACAAAAAGCTTTTCTGGGTTACCACCAAGCAGCTGGTAGCCGAGGATCTTTTGCAGCAGCTTTCGAGTCTTCATATCTGGAACAACCCGGGTAATCCAGCTATCAACCACGTCAGATTGAGCTTGAGGCTTGTACTCTACCGCGGTAGTAAGCGTAAGCTTGTCCTGCATTGTTGCTAAGCGGATAGCCTCTTCTGGGTTATCCCGAAGCTTGTCAAAATCAAGAACCTTACCCCCCGGCAAACCCAACAGGTTCCATTTAGCATTAAACTCTTGAATCTTTGTTTGAGCTTTAGAAATAGCGTGAACTTGTTTCAGGATTCGGCTTGCTCTGGTGGTTGATTCGATTGAATCAGCGATCTTAAAGATGACTTGAGCCTGCTTTTGCAGCTCTTCTGATTCTCGGACTTCCCCCCGCTTCTTCTTGGTGTTCGGTTCGTGTTCCTGTTTGTAGATAGATTCTTGAAGTAATTTATGCCCCTCGTACCGTAGCCGCTCAGAAGTGGCCACGTAGAGGTAGAAGTACATCTCTTCTAGAGCTTTCCATTCACAGCGACGAGTTTTAGGGTTCCAAACAACGAACTCTTGGCCTCCCTTATCCCGGGTGGCCAACACATCCCCTTGCCAGAAGTTAATGAATGTTTCAGCAACGAAACGATCTGTGTTCTGGAAGTTCCGAGCGTCAATACCTTTCTCCAGGATGATGTCTCGGCCTTCAAGGATTGCTTCGCTGGTTGCGCCAAGGCGATAGGGGTTTTCCTTTACCGTATCTACCAGGAACTTTTCGCCTTCTGCTTTTTGGGATGAGAGTTTGTCAACCTCGTTCACAACGGCGCGCTTGAACTCTTCTTCGGCCGTTTCCCGATCTCGCCGGCCTTCTGAGCGATTAAAACAAACCTCTTCAATAAAAGCGTCACGGATTTCCATAAGGGCAAGCTTGAGTCCTGCCTTACCATCCATAGCTAGATGAAGCGCTTTGTACACCGCTTTGAGCATGGCGTCATGTGCACCACCGGTGAGGGCTTCTTCAAAATCAGGCCCGGTAAGAGCTAGCATTTCAGGGCTGGATTTTTGGTCACCCCCAAAACCGAATGTGTTGTTGCGCAGCCAGTTAATTGCTACGCGGTATTCTGTCCCACGAGGTGCCCCTTTGGTAACAGCCTTTGCCGTGCTAATTGCAGGCTGAGCGGCACCTTTAAGGGCAACGTTTCGCCAAGGTTCAGGGAGCCAAGGCAGGCTCTCTAAGCGAGGAATAGGAGCGGGGTTACCCATGTAATACCACTGATATTGGTCACCATCTACTACGGACGGGTACACCATAGAATAGCGGTGATTATCTTGAATAATATCAATATCTGGGCCTAATTGCCCGTGGAACTCTAAGCCTTTCGGTACCTTAAAGAAGTATTGACCAGTACCAATTTGTGGGTCACGACGAGTACTAAACGGAGCGTACCAAGGGAACTCTTCACCAAGCTCTTGTTCTAATTTTTTTATGGTTTGTAAGCCGACTTTATCGCCGTAGTTGTCAATATCAATGGCGATAACGTCAAAGTCTGGGTGGTTGCTTCGCATACGGAGCGCTAAATTGGAGTTAGCAGGTTTGTTTTGCCAGACTTTTTCGACATCCTGATGGGTTGGCTGATTACCTTTTCCTGTCACGCCCCCTGGTGGCGGAAACTTTTTACCCACAGGAATTGGGAATACTACTGGCCACCCAGCGGTAAAGTATTGGTCACGAACCTCAAATGTGTTAAGCATTGATATCTCCTTTTCTTGAGCTCAAGTTTAGCATAAGCGGAGTCTCAAGACTAGCAATTATCATGTGAAGCTCTTCACCTTTGTCTTTCCGGAGGCTGATCTCATCTGCTACAGCCTTATCTACGAGATATGTACTTCTGATCCAGGGGTAAATTCGCTGGGTCAGGCTTTTAGGTATACAAGGCATTTTAGCATACTGGGAAGAAAAATCCCTTTTGCTTCCAGGAATCCCTGATGAGCTAGACAAACCAAGATAAATCAACAAAGCGTTGAGCGGATAGGTGTCTTTTAAATCACAACAGGCGTTGATTATCAGCTCTTTTTGCCAACCAAAGTCTAGGTTTTGAAATTTAGGATATCCCTTGATTCTCTCAAGAAAAGCGAGGGATTCTTCCAAGCTCATTCGGTGATGGGAGGAATACCAATAATGGGTGGGTATGGGAGGTTTTCTTCTTCGTGCTCTCTGGACGAGATTGTTTTGATCCTGCGGGGTAAGAGGAACACCTAAGAGTTGAAAGATATCTTTCTTGCAAAGATAGAATTTTTCCCCTGGTTTTTCTACACCATCAATGAGCGGACCTGAAAGGCGATATGGCGCAAAGCATCGAAACTGTGTCGCTGTGAATGATTGAGTTCTGGGAATCCCCACGCTTTCATCCTTTCTGGTGTGCAGGTAGTTTTAATAGAGCTGGGAGACTGATACATAAGATCTGTCCATGGGTAATACTCGTGGTCATGAAATTTTTCTGCATATTGAATCTTCGATGCAATTCTGACCGGAGAAAGCAGCTCTCTCCCCATTCCGCCTTGGCGAAGAATAAAATCCTCAACGATGATGTGCACAAACCCGTAATCAAAATCATCAGCAATAGGCCAGGTTTCAAGGAAGTCAAAAAATCGGTGCACAAATTCATCTTCTGCGGTGAATAGATCTTCTGTAGTCTGAAACTCTCGGAAATCATATTGCGATGTCGCTAGCCAATAAATATCAGAAAAGTCTTTCGGCTCGTCTTTCAGACACGCAACAGCGATTCCAGTTACTCCACCCGGATCAACTGCTGCAATAAAATCATCTTCTTGGGGCTTAAATCGCAACTTATTGTCCCTTATTAGCTCCCAAAGATCTTCTTTGGAGAAATCAAATTCAATATGCCTAATTGAGTTGGACAAAGGTTAAATCCTTTCCTTGAATGGCTAATCCGTATTCAAAACTGGTTGTTCCTGTCACACAGACAAGAAACTCTTTATCATCATTATAGTGTTTCAGCTCTCTTGCTAAAGAGCGATACTGATAGCGAGAAACGTTTACCGCAACCTCCTTGCCTTTGCTAGTAATACAGGTTAGTTTCGCCTTGAGGTTGAGATGGGGTGAATCCATTCCATCTGTATCCACAAAGATTCGTTTCAGGCCTTCGACTCGTAAAATTGTTGTGACCAGCTGATTCCCGAGCTGAGCATTTAAGTTTTTAGAATCAAGTGTGAGCGCTGGTAGGTCTAGTTCCCAATTATTGATCTTTTCTGTAACAATTTGATAAAGATTTTCGTCAAACTCGACGCCGAAAGGATCATCGTTATCATCTAGCCAAGCATGAATAGCCTCTACAGTCTTCTTTCCAAAGCCTTTCACTTCGTACATATAGCGCTCCCAAGAAGCAACATCAGGACTAGAATTTAGCGCATCCCGCATTGCGCTAGCAATCTTGGGACCCACCTTTGGAAGTTGCAGGAACCCGGCTCTCACTGATCGCTCTGAGGCAGTCCAAGTGTAGCCACTATAAGCAGGATGAGGTGGGAGGATATCAATGTTGTGTGCCTTAGCGTCAAGCAAGATAGGACGGACAGGATTGACTTTCCCTTTTACCTTGCCTTTTTGACTGGCAATAATAAGCGCACCAGCGTAAAAACTCGCTGGGTAATTTCGCTTCAAATACATTGACCAGTAAGCAATAACCGCATAGCTTACTGCATGTGCCACGTTAAAAAGATAACCCGCTGACGCGGCCATGTAGTCCCAAATCTCTAAAGCGAGGGCTTCGTCTGCTCCCCAATTCTCTTTTGCACCAGATAAAAACTTGGCCTTAAACTCATCAAAAGCTCCGCCTGACTGCTTAGAGCCAATGATCTTACGTAATCGTCCAATCTCGTGATCGGATAGCCCGCCAAATTCTTTACCGATCTGCATCACTTGTTCTTGGTACACCAAGCACCCATTGGTAGAGCCAAGGATTTTATCAACAACCGGGTGGTAGCTACGTGGCTCGGCACCGCGCGCTACGCGAATATATTCCGCTGTCATACCTGAAGATAATGCCCCAGGCCGGCTTAGAGCATTAATGTCTGCTAATTGGTTAATATCTGGATAAGCGTCTGGACGATCCCAGAATAGCTGATTTACAATAGCGCGGGTAGACCGACCTTCAAACTGAAAGATTCCATTGAGGTCATCATTGGCAAAGGATTTCAGCACTGTGACGTTATCAAGGGGAAGACTGTATAGGTCATTGATGGTGAAATCGGGGGCTCCCTCAATTGCTTTTGAGATAAGTGTGAGCGTGGAAAGCCCTAGGCAGTCAAGTTTGAGAAGGTTGAGGTAAGCTGCGTCACGTTTATCAAAAGCAATAACCTCCGTGTCTACCCCACTAGACTTGGTTGAGTGATATAAAGCACATGTCTCTTTAATTGGTTTGTTGCTTAAAACCATCCCTGCGGCATGGATAGAGAGCGTCTTCATATCGCCTTCAATCTCAAATGCCTTCTCTAAGCCTGGGTGGCTATCAATGATTGCCTTAGCTTCTTCAAAATTCTCTGAAGCGATTTTCGCTGTTTCAAATTCACGAGGGTCACCAAACGGCAGCTGCTCAATATAGCTATTATATTTATCTGCTACATCAATGCGAACACCTGTGACTCTTGCCACATCTTTAATAGCCATTTTCCCTCGATAGCGAGAGAAATTTCCGATATTGCCGACGTTTTCCTGCCCGTAACGAGACCTCGCATAATCAAAAACTTGGTCTCGTTTTGCGTCTTCGTAATCCGTATCAATGTCAGGCGCATCTTCGCGTCCAGGGTCAAGGAAGCGTTCAAACAGCATTTGTGGAAATACCATTGGATTAATTTCTGTAATGCCAAGCAGATAACAAACCAATGAACCAGCAGCTGAGCCGCGGGCTGGACCAACTACAATCCCTTCCTTCTTAGCCCAACCAATCACATCTTGATTGATAAGGAAGTAATCACAGAAACCTTTTGCTTTAATAACTGCAAACTCTTTTTTGATGCGGTCAATATAGGCTTGCCTGTTTTCTTTATAGTGAGTAGTAAAAGTATCTGATTGTTTTACTCGCCGAAGCAAGCCGTCTTGTAGCTCTTTGATGAGCCGGGTTTCTGCTTGTTCTACCGTCCAACCTGTTTGGAACCGGATAGGGTCATTCTTCGGCAAGGTGACGTCGCAGCGCTCAGTGATCTGCGGGGTAATTGTAATCGCTTCACGTGCTACATCACTTGGCACAGCCGCAGCTACTAAGCGACCGTATAGCTCTTTTTCAGACCGCGGGTAGGCTTGAGGATCCCGCTGGTAATTTCGGCGCTCTGTGAGACTGCTAGGGGTCTGATTCCACGCGATAGCGTTCAGGTAAACCTGAGTCTCCCAATCTTCAGGAAAAGGATAGTGAACATCAGCTGTGGCCACCAGAGGGATATCTAGCTGTTTTCCTATCCGAACATTCATAGAGTTTAAAACCCGTGTGCGCATATAAAAAGAGAAGGGCTGAAGCTCAATATAATATCGGTCGCCGTAACACTCCTGAAACCGCTTAGCTAGCTCAACACCAAGAGGATAGCGGCTGAGATACAGCTGCTTATCCGCTTCTGAGGGATTAGTTAAATTGTCCAAGCGGGGAACATCTGTAATACTCTTCCCGCCTGTCAGAGTGCATGAAAGCCACGAGTCAGCGCAACCAGAAAGGACAATAAGGTCAGAGGTAAGCTTTTCATCTAGCAGCCACTCAGGATGCATCGTTGGCTTGAAATAAAAGCCTTCATGATAAGAGCGAGTAACCAGCTCATTGAGTTGTCGATAGCCTTGCTGATTCATGGCAAGGATTGTTTGGTGAAATTTATGTTTTTCATTAGGTGGGGCCACATAAGCTTCTACGCCAAAAATAGGTTTGATTCCGTGCTTCTTGCATGCTTTCTCTAGCTGAACATGGCTGGAAACGTTGCCGTGCTCTGTAACTGCTAATGCCGACATTCCTAGCTCTTTTACTCGCTTAACGTGCTGGTCTGGTGAGCCGTGACCGTCGCCGAAACTAAAGGAGGTGTGTCCATGCAGTGAAACAAAATCCATTTTTGACTCCAATAAAAAAACTCACTAGCTAAAACAGAAAGGAAGAAAGATCAGCTAGTGAGTACAACATTATTATAACATTGTTATGTTTATCTTACAAAACTACCAGGCTTGGTCATCGCCGTCTGACAAGGCATATTCAAGCTTGGCTTGGTCAAATCCCGTAAGATCATAGGTGTTCCCGCTAGCTAAGTGGCGGATAAAGATATAAGGGGCTTGCTGAATATGCTTTGAAGCAATGATATCTGGGTGATTTGATAAAAAACCTCGATCAGAAACCTTCAGCTCCCCTTGATAATTCTTGATAAATCGCTTTGCTTTCTCGCATTGAGTGCAGCGAGGCAGAGAATAAATGTCAACTTCTACCAACTTACATCAACTCCATATCTCCAAGCTCTGCAAATCCGTCTTCTTCAGGCGGATTGCCGTCTTGAAGCGCTTTGGTTGCAGCCACGTCGATATACTTCACTCGTGCCCATTGCTTTTCTGGGTCTCGGGTGTCGTCCTGAAGGCCAGAGACAACCACAATTTTAATGAAATCGCCAATCTTATTTCCCGCAAACTCGGAAAGCTGACCATCGGTTTCACTGTTTTCACCGGCCACATAATCGTTCTTTTCTAAAGCGATATAGCATTCATCAGCTTTGTCTTTACCAAAGCTGATCGCTTTCATGAAGTCATCAAGGTTATTGAGCTGAAGAGAGAACCCGTTTGCAGATGGGTTATAAGGAATCACCACATAATGGGTAAAGACAAAACCTTTATATGCGCCTTGGGCTTCATAATCCTCAATAGCGAGCCGAGCCTTGAACATCAAATTGCCTGAGCGAGATTCAGTAAGATTCAACTGGACAAGACGAGTGTCATATTTGCCAGGTTGCGGGGTGGGACCACTGTAACCACCGGTATTTTCCCGAGCCTTCTTGAGGTCTTCCAAGGAAGGACGGCTGTTAGGAATGTTGAATTTCAGCATTGTTCTAGTCTACCCCATATTTAGCTTGCATGTCATTTGTGAGTCGTTCAAGTGTGAGATTTGCCACAGGCTTAGGATAAAGCCCCAGCTTATCCTGGGTGCGGATAAATTCATGGGGTGTACTATCAAACTTTCGTATGATTTCACCTTGATTATTTTGTGCGATAGAAACATAGAACGCAAGATCCATGCGACCCATAAGGTAATCCGGCATTTTTCCCTTGCGACCATCAATGTCAGGGCAAATGATGCGAGAGTCTTCTTTTAAAGATGTATCCGTCGCCAAGAAAATAACATTTGCTTTACTATAGCAAAGGTCATCAATGAGTTTTTCGGTGTGGAGAAACGCAGTATTGTATTCTTGCAGCTCACGATTAAGTTTGTCCCGATTCGCTTTGCGGTTCTCGGCAATCCACGGCCAAATAAGCTTTGACTGCACCCGAGAAAGCGAATCTACAATAACCCAATCGAAAACGTAAGGGTTTTTCTGCACCCACTCCACTGCTTCCAAAAGCTTAGGGTACGTTTCTATCCGCTTGATTTTTGTTTTATTGCCCGGTCGGCTAATGGCGTTCAGTCCATTTTCAATAGATAAAATTAAAACACCCTTACCATCATTAGCCCCGCTACCCGCAAAAAAGGTCTTACCAACAGCAGGTGGACCATACACCAAGATGTTAACCTTTTCGCTCACAGACTCTGCTGTCTCTAAGCTATCAAGGAACTGGTCGCTCATAAATTACCACCTCGTATTGTGTCATGACTGTTCTTACTTCTTCTGATTCGGGACCTTGAACATCTACTCCATATCCCCGCTGGTGAAGCCAAGCAACGATATCTTTAGCCACCATTTCTTGGGATTTCATATAGTACTGGTCTTCTCCAACCTTGCCTACCCAGCAAAACAAATTCTCCTCTGCGAGGATATTCTTTGGAGAGTCGTAAAAAAGTACTACACAATAAGGAAAATAAGTGTCCTCAATAAACCTTCGGGATAAATTATCCCAGTCGATATAAATATACCTGCGTTCCATCACCACCGCCTTTTATAAAGATTTGGTAACTTTTCCATATCCAGCCGTCCTTGCTCATCTAGCTTACAAAGCTCTCGAAGCTCACATCGACAACAGGCACTACTTGGCGACTTCGTGGGAGCCAAAATGCCTTCTTCTACATAGCGCATAAGCGTCAGGTCGCTTTGTAGTCGATAAATAAAGTCTTTGATCTCCTGCTTCGTCCTTGATGTCGTCTTACGCACGAAGCGAGGTGCCGGCTGCACCTTCTTCGGGTCACCGAAAACAACTACTTCATGTTCCTCAGCTAAACCTTTGAGCTCTGCAAGCGAAGAGCTTTTGATTTTTTCCTCTGTTAACCAGGGGACGCCAAGTAATTCTTGCTCATAATGCTTCCTTTCTGGCTTCTTGTGCGCGACGCCTTCAGCATCAACGTCTGTTAAATCTTGAGCTTCTTTACGTAGATAATTATAGACGATCACCTGGACAAACTCATCAGGACGCAAAATCCCTTGGTCACGGAACATTTTAGTTACCACCGCGAGATAAAGTGTTGCTTGCTCATCAAGAGGGAGATACTGGGTGTTCTCGCTTCCTAGTTTGGAAGCAGTCTTGTGTTCCATGACTGTGAAGCGTCCATAGTTATCCATATCTTGATACACCAGGTCAACAGCGCCGATAAGATCGCGTTGAAGTTGTTGGTTATTAGGCCCTACGTAAGGGATGTTCCATTTAAATCGCTGTTCATTGGCAATAACATAGATATACTTATCTTCACCCCAGTGGTGTAAATAACCTTCAAGCATGTTAACGCCAAGATCAAGCTGCTGATTCATCCTATCCTGATCCCGGAAAAGCTCTGCATACTCAGGATTTTCCGTCTGAGAAGTGAAAAAACTTACCCAGCCATCGACAGGGTGCATACCACGATCTGAGCCCGGGATATACCACTTCTCCAGCGCCTCGTGGATTCCAGATCCAAAGAAAAGCGGAAGCTGATTCTTGTAAACAGACTCAACACCATTCACGTACCGCTGGAAATAAGACCAAGGACACTCCTTAAACCGCCTTTTTGAGGAGTGGGAAACCGTTTTAGGTAAATAGCTGCTTGACATCATAGCTCCCATCTAAGATTTGTTTTTGTAGCTCTTCCCGCTTTTGAACCTTTTTCGCAATGGTCTCCTCAATTGTGCCCTTTGACCGTACGTAGTGCACAATCACATTGTGAATCCGACTCACCCGGTGAATCCGATCCTCTACCTGTTCTTGGTCATCAGGAATAAAAGTCTCATCCAAGATCACCAGCTCATCGGCACGGTCAAGCGTGAGCGCGACACCGCCGGACTTGGTGTTGAGTAACATCACTCGAAGCCCCGAATCCTCTTTCTGGAAATCTTCTACCCCTTCGCTTCGTTTCTTAGATGAAACTTCCCCCGTGATCTTCCAACATTTGACACCATATTTATCAAGTAAGGCCTTCTCAAAAAGATCAAGCACTTGACTAAACTGACTAGCGATAACTACCTTGCCGTCCTCTTTTGATTCCGCCTCTGGCTGGTCAATAATGCCACGCTCAGTGAGAAAGTCTATGAGCCAATCAAACTTATTAGAAGGAAGAGCAGGATTAAAAATAGTTGCACCATCTACAGAATAAGCGACATCACCCGAAACGCTAGCGAACTGCTTTAGCCTCGTGAGTTCAGCCAAAATCCCCTGAGCAACAAGGGTTCCAGAGGTAAGCCGGGTTAATGCCAACCCCTTCATTTGCTTATAAAACCTTTTCTGACTTGGCGTTAAATCAATCCAGTGACCAACAACACCATGCAGAGTTGAACCAGCATAACGCTTTGGCGGAAGCTCTGGGAACACATCAAGCTTCTTACGGCGAATCATCACTCCGTCTAGTTGCTTAGCGAAGTCTTCTTTAAGAAGGGGGTTTAATCCAATGATTTCTGTTGTCTGTACCGCTTTAGACTTCGTATAGATCTCTTTTGGTCTTGTAATAAACCACCGGTCTACCCACGTCCAATAGGACTCAATTTTTGAATTAGATAGAAAATCTAAGGTGCCCCAGAGGTTTTCTAGCCTCCCCCGAACAGGGGTACCAGAGACAGCAAAGCGATATAGAGACTTTTTAGCCAACATCATAATCCCACGACGCACCAAGGTCTGTTTATAAAGCTTGGTTTTGTTCGTTGGAAGAACGAGGTGCGACTCATCAATGATAAGTGCTCTTGGGTAGATCTTGAAAAGATCCTTGAAGTGCTCTTCGTAGTAAGGCTTGGTTTTCATTACCGGATTCCCACGGAGATACCGGACTCTCGCTGTCTCAAAATTGGCCACAATCCACCTACGACCCTGCGGCTTCGATGAAACAACTTGCTGAAGAAGCTTTTCCTTTTTAGCCTTCCCGCCTGTAATAACGACAACCTCATCGTCCGACCACTTCGCTAGCTCTTCTGGCCAAGAAACATCAGCTGCCACCTTTGGCGCTAGGACAAGAATATCTCCTTGGTTAACTAAGCTTTTTATTGTCTCGATCATCTGGAGTGTCTTTCCTGTCCCAGGTTGGTCAGCAAGTAAGCCACCTTGCCTTTTGGTTAAAAAAGACACCCCGTCCTTTTGAAACGGGGCTAACATTATTTATCCTTTCGCCACTTCTGGAAGCCGAGGCCGTGTAGTACACTCACCAAAATCTCTTCGGTGCCGTAGGCAAAATCAAAATAGTAAAACGGTGTACCGTCAGGTTTTTTATCTTGCCAAAGAAACCCGCGGGCTTTCATTTCCTTCACCGCCTTGGTTGACGCTAGGTTATGCAGAATAACCTTCTGCCCCTCCCAAGGAATAATCTCTAGACTCTTGCCTTTTACCACATTTGGGTTATCAATTCCAGTCATCATCACTCAATTCTTCTGTTTTTGCAAGGATATACGAAGACCCAGACCCAGAGAAAAAGTCATGAGTTTCATTGGTTTCCAGCGTCATCTGCGCCAAGATAGCAGGCGACACATCTACCTCTTCAGGCTTAAACTCGACAGGAAGACCAAGATTGGTTAAGGCTTTGTTGGCATTGTACGCGGAATACTTTAGAGCGTCTTCTTCCCATGTGGTATCAGCATACAAATCATGTACGTAATCTACTTGAAGTTCATAGAGTTTACGAACCAACAACAACGCACGTCCTGCGAGAAGTTCTTTTCGATCTTGAGGCAGGGTGTCAAAAAGGGCTTTCGCTTTCAGGCCAATGTAGTATCCGTGAATGCCCTCGTCACGCATAATAAGCCGGATAATGTCTGCGGTATTTGTACACTTCCCCTCTGCACAAAGCCGCAAGGCTGGATAAAAACCCGAGTAGAACAGGAAACTTTCTAGGAATACGCTTGCGGTTCGGCAGAAAAATTCTCGACTTTCCAGGTCCCCCGCATGGGATTTGTAATACTCAACGATAAGCCGGGCTTGCGCTTGAAGATTTGCGTTAGTGTGCGCAAAATCAAAAGCCGCTTCGATCTGCTCAGTGCTGTTGAGCGTCGTAAAGATTGAGCTATAAGACCGAGCGTGAATAGCTTCCATACCACCAATAAACGCCATACAAGCTTCTTCATGGTGGCTGTGTGCGTAGGTGCCGACAGCGTGAGCACCGACCTCGCTTTGGATCGTATCTAGCACCGTGAGCCCCGCGAAAGCACGCTCTAGCGCAAGCTGTTCCTCCCGAGGAACCGTACTCCACGAAGGCAGGTCATTGCTAAGCGGAATCTTCTCTGGCAACCAGAAATTACCAGTCATCCGATTCCATACGTCAAGATCAAGTGGATCTTTGAGATTATTCCAATCAACGGCTGTAAAAGCCATTTTTTCTTCCTTTCTAGCTTGCCTTTGCCTCAGGCAATACATCTGGTTCCATAACGATGATGTCTTGGAACTTAACGCTCTTCATTCCAATCTTCTTTAGTAACTCAAGAATGTAAATCACCGATTCAAGAATAGGCACCCGCTGGGAGGGCACGTTTACTGTGTTGTAATCAAAACCAACAATCTTGGTGAAAACCTCCCAGTTAGCATAGTGTAGGTTTCGGCGGAGATACGGGAACACCCAGGGACGGAAAGCACAGTATTTTCCGCCGGGGGCATATGGAGGCACTAACTTAGGCTCATTTGACTCATTTGCCTGAACGCGAGGGTTACCCATATAAACGTAAGAAACTACCTCTTCAAAGTCCATCTGGGTGACATTCATGAGTGATACTACCCTTTGAGTTGATGGACTCTTCTTCCCCCGATAGTAAAGCTGATCCTTAGCTGTGGCAACAGAAAAACCAGGTGCAGCGATGAGCTTTGCTTTTTGAGGTACTGTTAGTTTTTGATTTGATGTATTAAGGATTTCATCGAGTTTATCAAAGAAATCATCTCGAAACTCGCAGTGAACCCGTTGTTTTGAACGGTACAACTCCTCTTCCTTTCTGTGTGTATGTATGCCCCCATTATACAAACCCTAGGGGGCTAGACAACTTATTGTGTTATAAAACACAGCTTACGCATTCCGCTACCTCAGTACCGGGAAGCGCTTGTTGGCGCACTCGCATGTAATATAAGGTCTTTAGTCCCTGCTTGTGAGCATAAATATAGTTCTTCACCACGTCACGGGTAGTGGCTGTGTTGGGGTAAAACAGAACAGCGGAAATCCCCTGGTCAACCCAAGGAGTTGCTGCTGCATACATGTCGATTACTCGCTGTTGGTCAAGGTTGTAGGCAGTGGTAATTGATTGGTAGTTGTCTTTATTTACCCCGTATGTTGGAACGTAGGTGCGGCCTGTCTTGCCTTCCTTGCGCGTCTCGATGACGTCTGTCGCTGGCTGGATACCAGGGGTGGCGTTTGTGAGATAGGAAATCGAACCAGTCGGTGGGATCGCTTGCAGGTACATATTGGTTACCGGATTATCAGACAGACTGCCTTTAACCTGATAGAACAACTCTTCAAATCGACCAGCTACATCTTCTTTAAACCACTCAGGCGTGCCTTGTCCCACTTGAGGAAGCTTTGATGCTTCTCGCTTATAGAACCTTATTTTTTCGATATATTGCCACTGATCCGCTCGGGAAGCTACTTTACCTGTCAGCTTAGCCGTCTCCATGGATGCAGATTCCGCACAATAAGCAATAAGCGCCATGTATCGGCGGAAAAAGTCTACTGCTTCTGGAGAACCGTACTCGATATTCTGGGTAATAAGATACCCATGGAGATTCATTTGACCTAGGCCAATAGAGCAAGTAAGAGCGGCACCGTTGCGAATGCTTCGTACCGGGAAATCATGATTAGTGGAGACAGATTCCGAAACATTAGTGAGGAACTTGACCGCAGCCATTACTGTCTGATGAAAGTCCTTGAAACTCTCGCATTCCATCATTTTTGCAACGTTGAATGACCCAAGGTTACAAGCGATATCCATACCTGTATAGCTGGGGTCGCCATTATCAAAAAAGGAGGAGGCCGAATTTACCTGAAGAATTTCAGAGCACAAGTTCGACATATTAATCCGTCCCTGCTCTGGATACCAATTGTACTTATTGGCAGTGTCTTCAAACAGGATATACGGATAGCCGGACTCAAACTGAATTTCTGCTAGGGTTTGGAAAAGTCGCCGAGCACTAATCTTCGTCTTCTTGATGTCGGAATTTTCTACCCACTCGTAATAGTGTTCCGTCACTGACAAATCACTTAGTGGCTGACCCGTAACATTGTAGATGTCATACGGACTGAACAGGTACATGTCTTCGTTCCGCTGGGCTAGTTCAAAGGTGATATCAGGAATCACTACGCCGAGTGACAAGGTTTTGATTCGGATCTTCTCATCCGCGTTTTCCCGCTTGGTGTCTAGGAACTTTAGGATATCCGGGTGGTGTGCGTTGAGATATACCGCGCCTGCGCCTTGGCGAGCGCCAAGCTGGTTGGCGTAGGAAAAAGCATCTTCTAGTAGCTTCATGACCGGAATGACGCCGGAAGACCGGTTCTCGATCTCTTGGATAGGTGCTCCTGCCTCACGAAGATTGGTAAGCAACAAGGCGACCCCACCTCCGCGTTTTGAAAGCTGAAGGGAGTTGGTGATAGAGGCGCCGATTGACTCCATGTTGTCTTCTACTCGCAAAAGATAGCACGACACCGCTTCTCCACCTGCTACACGACCAGCGTTCAGGAAGGTAGGTGTGGCAGGCTGAAAGCGCTTCTGAGCCATATAGTGAGCCATATCTTTAGCATGACCTTCACTACTGGAATAGCTCACTGCGGTGAGCACAATCCGGTCACAAATGTTTTCCAAGAACCATTTGCCGTCCCGGCTCTTCAAGGCGTATTGCTGATAGAATTTATAGGCTGACATGAATGTTTCAAAGAACCCGAACTGACCGATCTTTTCTTCAATCTCGGTAACTAAATTAAAGAAAAATTGAGAGCCGTACTTACATACCACCCCGCTATCAATGTACATATTCTCATTGAGATAGTCGTACTTCTCCTTCAAGTTCATTCCGTGAGCCAAGAAGTAGTCCCGAGGCTTTACTTCAGTCTCAATATAGTTTTCTAGCGCATTTTTGTCTTTCTCGAACTGCGGTTTGCCATCTGACCCAATCAAATTGAGCTGGGAATTGAGTTGAAGATACTCTTTCATGTTATTCCTTTTCTGTGACCAAAAGTGGCGCCATAGAGAGCAAAAGAACCATGGACGCTAGGACATATTGTCCCATTGCAAACCACGATTCAAACGTCAAATAGCCTACGGCAACAAGCACAAAGGCAAAAATAACACCAGGCCAGAACGGTTTCTTCTCACTGGTTTTGGTGTTCTCATCAACAAATTTTAGCACGTCAGCTAGTGCTTTTTCCATTTCTGGATTGGTTTCAGTCATAGTGATTATGGTAACACAAAACCCCCGGGGTTACCGGGGGTTTGTTGAACCTCAGTTCACATACACAGAAACGCCATTTTGTACTGCGAGGGGAGTTGAACCCGTGCCCTGTTGGAGAATTGAACTCCAAACGCAAAAATAGGTGAAAAGGAGATAGTAGCGTGTAAACCTACCAGGGCTCTTCGTTAAGAAGATGATTTCATTGTAAGGTTTCTAGATCATCGTTGTCAAGCAACTTGAGCGGATTGTAACGCAAGCCACTTTTCTACTGGGAACTCAGGAAGATGCTTCGGGGTTTCCCGCTTGGTGATGTGACGAATCAAACTCACGAATGCATCGTAGTAATTCTTGCACCATTTCTTGATCTTTTTGAACACTTTTCTGATAATCCTTTTTAGCGACGTAGTAATTGACAACAAATAGACCTGCAAGGGAGGCGAAAATCACAGTGGATAAGGTATCACTCACCTTTCGCCTCCAAAGCTTTCTTGAGCCTTTCTAGCTCAGCTATTCGTCTATTAACATAAGATGTTTCCCGAAGGGTCTTCGCCGACAGGAAGGACAAGGTACAGGCGACACATAACATTGCAATGTTGATAATGGTTAAAATCATTTTTACAGTCCCAACAGCAAGTCAGCTTGCTTCTTTTGGTTTTGCTCTAGCTTTGCCTCAATGTGATTGATTCCTTTCTTGAGGCTAAGTTCGTCTTTCCGGTCGGTAAGGCATGTGCCGAACATACCAAGAAACAGCATCCCGCAAGCGATAAGCCCCGCTGCTTTGAGATCTGAGGTCTGGTGCCAAGCGGAATTAAAACAAACAGCGGTGATTACTGCATAGAATACTGCTGCATATACAGTTTTCTTTTTCAGGTCTTTGAGTTCAAGATTTTTGTTTTCAATTGCCGTCCGAAGCTTTATCGCTTCTTCCTCTAACTGAAAGAGCTCTTGTTCAGTGTTTTTCATTAGTTTGACTCCAAAAACAACTGAGCTTTTTTGGTTTGCACCCAATCTAGCTCTACTTTATCTTTTTCTAGCTTTCCGGTATCTATTATACCGTCTTTTGCGAGACCCGAGAGCATAACAAAGGCAAGAAACAGTGTGATAATCCCCACAAAAATAGTTGTGACGCACAACACCCACACCGCAGGAAAAAGGATTCCGACAGCGGTAAAAACGGGGATTGTAACAAAAGAGAAACCCAGGATCCTTTTCATCCCTTTCTGTGTTCTCTCTATTTCGGACTGCTTTGAGACAATGGCTTTCTTCAGCTCTAACTCTCGTTCATCTAGCTCTTTCGTCTCCTTCATACGTTCCAGGTTTTCCTTTCTTTTTTGTACCCCAGGAAGTTTATCGACAACTTCCTTTAAATTCGACATGATGCCTCTGGTCTGATAAACAATAGAAGATATTCGATCTAACGCGGCTTCCGCCGACTTGCCAGTTAATGTAATTTCCCGACGATAATCTTCTAGATTTGCTAACCTACGATAATCCATAGGCCAATAACTAGCAGAATGAACAAAATCTGCATAAGAAATTTGATTTTCTGCAAGATAATCTGCTTTGTCAGATACAGTTTCGAGATTGCTTGTGAGTATGCGAAGCTGAGTTAAGAGTTGGGCCTCGACTTGTTTTTCTTCTTCACTCATCCTATCTCGTCACCCAATCCTCAATTTGATTCTCTACTTTCTTGAGTAAGCCCTTGTTCTTGCTCATTGCCTCGATGTTATCAAAAAGTTCTCTATGAACCTCGTCAGATCCAACATAAACCATTAATATCCAAACTGTGCAGCAAACTATTCCAAGGAGAATAATTCCGGTATGTCCCAAGACTACAGTAAACAACCACGAGACACCCAATACAGGAATACATAAACCTGTCCAAAGAATATAGTAACCAATAATCGCTTTGCGCTCAGCTTTAAGGGCAATGATCCGTTCTTCAATATCGCTCTTTTTAGTTAACATTGCGTTGAGCTCAGGCGATAACATTAGTACATCTCCAAACTCAGCTCTGCTTGTCGTGCAGCATTGTCTTGTAATTCTGCCTTATTTGCCTCTAACTCTTTGTGCTGTTGTTGTAAAGCAGGAGAGAAAATGAGTGACGCTACCCAAGACCCGTATAACAGAAATAGGCTAGCGACAATCAAGCACATAATCACGGATCCCAAGTACCAACCAATAACGCCAAGCCAAACAAAAAACATTACGCTAAACGTTACCTGGGAATTTCGCTTTCTTGCATCCAATTTCAGTAAGGCTTCTTGGGACGCAATTTCTTTCTGAAGAGTGAGTGCCTTTGCCCTCAAAGATTTCAATTCTGATTGGTGCAGCTCGGGAATATCCAGGCGAATTTTCAAGTAAGCATCGTTCATTTCCTTGATCGCTTGATGAAGCTTATCAATCTCCTCAGAAAAATAACTGCCTAGAGTAGAGAGACGGCTTTTTTCTGCGTCAGAGTAGAACATTCCCGCAAAGCCTTTGCCTACGCCGGTGGCACGGTAATACGACATATAGGAATCCAGCTCCTCCGCTGTTTGAGCTAGATCTTTTGCAATCTGTTTCTGCTCTTGAGCTAGCTTCATAAACTCTTCGTATTGTTCGTTATTCATCTAGGGTTCCCGGTTTTACAAAAGTCAGCCAATGCGTTTTACTTACCTTACCACTTCTGTGACCAAACATGGGTGGATAAGGTGATAAGGCCGTGATTTCTTTTACTGGAATCTGAATCTCATTCCACTTAAACACCAAAGCGCAGCTTGGTTTGAGCACCCGAAACGCTTCCGAGAAGCCCTGAGTTAGCACGTCTCTCCAATCAGGAAGAAGCGCTCCATACTTTGCATACATCCAGCTTGTGTCGCCTAGGCGTTCTAGATGAGGCGGATCAAATAGCACGAGATGAAAACTATTGTCGGCGAAGGGAAGTTGACAAAAATCCGCTTGAACGTCAGGCCTTACTTCGATTTCTCGATTATCACAAAGAGTAAGCTTCTCCACTCTTTTATCTAGGAACACCGTATCTTCTGGGTGCTTATTAAACCAGGTGCTTTTCCCACCACAGGTCATGTCGAGAATCATTTTACCTCCTTATATCCCATGTCCTTTAGTTTGATCCTTGCTCTTCTAGCAAACTTATCGGTGTATTCAAAAGCAGGAAGACAATTGAACTTCTCAATTACTTCCAGGTATTCATTGATCTTATCCATAATATCTTTGCGGCCAAAGAGCATAGGATCCTCTAGCTTCAAAAATAAACGAGAAGCCGCAATCATATGCTCTGTTACCTCGATGTAATCAGACAGTCGCCACTGATACACGCAGGCTTGAGGCACAGGTTCTTTATTTTCGTCATGATGGCAATTACTTGTCATACGAAGCTTTGGCTTTATAGCATCAATATATTCTCGCATGCCTCGGATATTTATGTCCCCCAGTTCATTGAAAACACTTTTTTCTAAAGCTGAGGACAAGTCAGAGTAGTCACCACCACTGGTGAGCGAGAAGCGACATGAGAACAAATTTTCAAGACTTGCAACCAAACTCATCATATGCCGAGCGCTGTCAGCATGCTGCTTCCAGTATTCAGCTGATTCACCTAACCATTCTTCTTGGTCACTCATAATTCCTCCCCTTCTCTCTCATCCCTGAGTAATTCCAGCTGTCCGTCAATCACCAGGTTAAAGGCGAAACGAACCTCTTCAATCAGACGAACTGTTTCACTGTTTGACAATAACGGCTTGCTGTTTTCTTTGATGCTATCTTCATCGTTATATAACAATCGCTGTAAAGAAGAGATTCCGCCACCAAGCAGACTAAAAATTTGAGACTTTGGCGAATTATTTAATCTCGTTTGAGCCAAGGCAGCAGCAAAACTTCTTCTCATGGTATCTGTACAGAGTTCAATTATTGTTTTAGGCATTTTCTGATCCCTTCTTTTTCTCCTTCTCGGCTTGAGCGCACATATCAGCAACAAAATCATCCACGGCCTTGCTGAAATCTCCTTTGATTCGTGTCATGAAGTTAGTAAACCAATCCACAGGGATTTCCCCATTGGGATAGCGACCGTCTTCCACCAGATCCAAACCCAATTTCCCAACTTGGTGATTTACCTGAAATTGGGTTGTACTAAAAAATGACTTTACCGACTCAAGACTAACAGTTGGCGTTTTCATTATTGCCTCCTCTTCTTCTAGTTCTAGATCACGGATGAAATCTTTAATAGACAAAGAAAACTCATCGCCGATCCGCTCAAGGATATCTACTGCCCAATCCAAAGGGAGCTCAGAATAGGAGTCAATATGATTTTCTTTTAAAAACTCTTTTTGAGTATCTTGCAGCATTTGCTCGGTCTCACGAAACTGCTTATTTATGAATTTCCTGATGCGACGCATAGTTAGCAGTTCTTGGGGTTCGTTATCTTCTTCAAGGAACCCATGGTTACACATTGCCTTCAGCTTCCTTTCGGTTTTTGATATGTGTACTCAGGGCAGTGTCAATTGAATGTCGTGCTTCTTCTAGCATACGAACAAGCTTCTTATCAGAAAGGTAAGGCTTTTTCATGTGTTTTTCGGCGTTGTCCCTTCTCTCTACTAGAAGGCTTAACATTAAAAGCCCTACGGATAAGGGGGAGAGAATTTGATCGTCTTGATAACAAGCATCTTCAGCCCGTAAAATAGCAAGATTAAAAAGGCGCTCCAGCTCTTCTTCAAGAAACTCATCATAATCTGACATAAGGTTTCAACTCCAGTTCTTTATGCCACCAGGCAAGTCTTGACTCAATGTTTTGGGAATAGCTACGAACTAATTCCTCACAGTGAGCGCAAATCCGAGGCTTGGCATTGTGAGAATGATAACAATGTCCAAGAAAGCTATTCATTCTTGAGATATCTTTAGCTAGCTTTATCGCTTTCTTCTGGTGCTTACAAACCCTTAACTGAGCGAAATAATCTTCTATCATCTCAATTTCTTTTAGAGTACTTAGTAAACACCAGCCGCTGTTATAATGAGACATTGCATTACTCAGGTTTGTTTTCAAAAGCAGGTAAACTGTCCATTGCTTTCCGCATCCGCTCTACCACTTCGCCTTCTTTGTAGCCGGGTGGAAAACCGATCTTCTCAATGCCGTCAGCAAAGCCCGCGTAATCCTTCTGCGGAGGGTTCGTATCGCCTTCTAACCGGGGGAAGAAGGGGAAATACTCTTCCAAAGTAAGTAGCGGTTCTTCAATGTACGATCGAGAAATTGGACGGTGGCATTTGCCGTATTGTAGCTGCTTTTTGTACTTCTTGTAGCGGTTGCGGAATCGTGCTTTTAAAGCCCTAAAATAGGCGTAGCCAATTGTCTTCTGGTTCATTTTCTTCTTCCTTTTTGTCCCAACTGGCTAACCAGTTGTTGCCAGTGTTGAGTGTAAGTCACCTTCGTAGGCCGGCTTGGTAACGATCATCTGTTTCTTCTGAAACTGTATCTAGGAGATAGTTTTGCATAGCATCTGAATCAAAGCGAACAGCAGACTTAATGAAACCTCCACTATCAAGCGGGGCTCCTTCTTCTGAAGACCAGGCATCATTGATTCGATCTACATAATCCAGTCCATCACAAGACAGGCAAATCCGCATCACGCAGTAGCAACAAGCATCTTCGTCAATCCATTTTGTAACCCGCTGTGGGTACCTTTCGGCATTACCACGGCACAGACACCGCAAAGCGCTTCTTTACGGGATTTATGGATAATTTTATCTGATAATAAAGCCATTATTCATCCCATCCCAGCTTCTTGCTGAGCCGATTAAGACACTTAGACAAAAGATCTTGATAAATTTTATCCTTGCCTGCAAGATTTTCACTTAGGTAACTATGCAGCTCTGATGCGTCAGGGAGAAAATCATCTTCGGTAATTTCATGATCTGTAATGTAGTTCTCAAGAGCGAGATTGCATGGGGCACAATACCTATCGACAACATATTTCCCGCGGTCAATATCAACAATGCGACAATACCTCTCCCCAGGCTCAATATTACAGTCACACATACAACAAACATATTGCTTACGTGCTCTATGATAGCCTGCCTGGGGGAACTTCCAGTCAGTCATCATTCACTTCCTTTCTGTATCCCCCAGTATATGTATGTGTATGTCCCCTCGCAAGTCATTGTGACTCATCAAACACTTTTTCAATAAAGTCTTGTGCCCCAGTAATTAACTCATTTCGCTTTTTTGCGCTCCCTTCATATAACTTCTCAATATAGTAAGTAATCTTTGAAGTACGATGTTTATTTGCAAGAATTTTCACCCCATAATCCGGGGTAAAAAAGGCAACCCCCTTGCCTTTTGTCCGATACAAAAGTCCCCCTTCTTTCCTTTTTGTTTCTAAATGGTATCGACAGATTTCAAAAACGTCATTCTGAAAACGAATAGCCGCATTCGCTATGATAAGTGATTCACTAAAACCTTTAACCCGGGACGCATGGATGTCAGAGTCTACAATTAAACAGTTTTCAATATCGCTTGAGCTAATCTCATTATCACCTTTTAATGTTACAAAGGTTAATGTGCCGAAGCGAATAGCATTTTTCCTATTTATAATAGTTGAGCAGCCAACATGAGAGTCTATAATCACTGAGCCTGGTTCAAGAAAGAACATCGTAGAGCCGATATCTGAATTGGCGATGAAATAAACGATGCTTGATTCGGAGCTTCGTCTTTCCTTAATAGTGGCCTGATGCATCGAAACATTAGAGAGCATTCCTTCTCCAGAAAGCGCTCCTCCATGAATGTTCACTCCGGTACCAAAAGTAATACGTCCTTCATGATAGAAGTTTCCGCATGGGTGTTCGGCATAGTAAATCACCTGCGAGATGTCTTCTTTAGAGACACCGTACTTATGGTAGCGAGAGAATAAATCATTGCAGATTCTCTCTGTCTCTTTACGGTTGAGTTTGCGAGATGTGATGGGAAAACGCTTGCGCTGGTCAATAAGCTTTTCCCCTTCATACTGGAAATCCGCAAAAGAATACCCGTCACGGGGGTTAACATCATGCTTCCTTTCTGTTATAATTGTGGTAGCTGATCTTCCATGTGGAGAAACAGTATCTGGCTTCCTGTATTTCTATATGGGAAGCTTGCTTTATATTATACGCTTAGTTACAGCTTTGATGGAATACGGTAGCGAAAATTAGCATTAAAGTTGCAAGAGAAATGATCTGCTGAGCTGATTTCTACCCATGGACGTCTCCAGAAAAACGGAGGCTTCCGGTACTCTTCGTGAACAACAACATAAAAAGCATTCCCTCTATCTAAAAACTTCAGGTAGTCAAAGAAAAACTGTAGACGACTGCTTCCACCGATATCTACTCCGCAATAAAAGAAATCTTGTATTCGGTCTAGGTTATGTGAGGCAGGGTAGATATGTATTTCCCTGCCTTCTCGCTCTTTGGTGTTTAGGTCCGGCTCAGCACTTGTGAATGCGTCAAAGTTGTGGAACGTAAAGTCAGGGCCTTCATTCCTAACGATATCAGGTTGATATTTGCAAACATCAGGGTCAGTCTTTGGCAAGAAGAACCGCATAGTTTACTCCTCATAACCAGAACGCATTGAAGCTTTACTGTCAAAGATCTTATGTTGACCAGGCTTCAATAACCCGTACCCTAGAGAGATAAGGGGAAAAGCTAGCCCTGTTGGAACCGAAAAGTACGCTTCAAAAGAGTAAGGGTTACCACTGTCTTTCCAATGGAAAGTAGTGTAAAGATCGTTGCGGTAAAGCCTTGGAGGTTTAAGCCAAATTGAACGGCTTCTGGTGTAGTCCAGGACGTAACCTTGGCGCTCTAAGGTGCGTAGAGCATAGATCAGCTTGTTTGTCTCCTGTCTCGCGTTGATTTCGCCTTCCTCGTCTGCAATGACATACTGCAACAGCTCAACGGTGCTGGCACTAGCATAGATGTCAATCAGCTTCCCCTCTTGCTCCGCTTCATCAACAAGCTTGCTCACTTTGGTAAACTCGTCGAACCATAAAGGGGTAAACTTGTCAATCTTTTCCGTAAGCTTTTCAAAATCAATCTGTGGCATAGGGACCCTCCGTGTGTAGCCGAATCACGTTGATGGATCCTCGCTCTAACCACTGTCCTTTATATACAATCACCACGCTTTGGGTGCTGTTGAACGGGAAGATCTCTTGGTAATAGTTTATTTCCTTGTGGGGATTATCCCAATCACTCCTGAACACAAAGGGGTTTTGCACAAAAAAGTACACCACAGGCACACCGTGCTGCACGTACCAGCGACGCACTTCCTGTAGCGAGCAGCTAAGGCGACCATCAAGATCTGGATCAAACCCTTTCCCTAGCTTGACTGGTCTCCCCTGCTCAATCTGAGCTAGCACCTTGTTGCGAAGCTGGTAGGCGTTGGCGTATACGAAGATCTTTTCGATCTTGCAGAACTGCCTAGGTGAAGTCTTAAAAGTGGTTATGCCTTTTCCATGCATAGTATGCCTCCAATCCACTAGGATCATCGCCCCAAGGATTACTCCAGAAGTTGAACTTTATTTGAGCTTCCCTATTTAAAACAAATTCAGAGAACTGGTATCCCCTTTCAATATATTTCTTCCTTAAACTATCTGGCATCATAAATCTGAAACACCACCTGTCTTTTTCGGGTAACGTAAGATGAAGAATGGGATATATATACTTTGATGCTCTCCCTATTGCCCCTGCTGATTCCCCTAGACCAAGCCCTAGTTTGCTGAGTTTTAGTTCAGCAAACTCTTGGTGTTCAGGTACAAATTTTTCGTATGACCAAGTGTTTATCAAAGATAATTCGTCTTTGACTTTCTTAATGTAAAAAACATTCTCACCTATGGTGCGCTTGATCTTTTCTATTTGTGAGTCAGAAACGTGTCCTTTCTCAATCATGAAAACGAGTTCATCATAGTTAAAGCTAAGCTGACTCACTTCATCTCACCTGTCTTAGGGTCAAAGTTGGTCCCTAAATCTACCCGTCGAATAAGCTTCAAGGCACCCGCTTCATGGATATTCCGCAGCTCGGTGTGTAATTCGGACGGGGTAAAGTCTAACTCTTCCTTGCTATACCGACCTGTAATATATCCTAAAGAAGTGATCTCTTGGCTCTTCGGCACCACAATGGAGAGATTAACGAACTTATCTTTATGTTCCTCGGGAACGTTAAACATCTTGGCTATGGTCCCAAGATACCCAGGTGTGACCTCAAAGATAAGATGTGAATACTCTTCGGAAAGATCTTCTTTCTTGATGTGGCGCCAAGCATCTTTCAGTAGGCTTTTCAGATCCTTCAAGTTCTGTTTTAGCTCCAGGTATGATTCATTGTTGTGTTTATTTACTTCATCACTCATTATTTTTCTTCCTCTATGTCTTGTAATACCCGCTCCAAAGCGATAATGAAACGAGGGCTGATGCTCCAGCGGTTATCATTGGTCTTCCTGAATGCTACTCTCATCAGGTAATTTTCGTCATGAAAAACATTTGGGTGCTCCCAATCTACTAGGTAGCGAGGAAGTGTTCGATTGAATTGCTCAACAAATCGCTTTTTATCTTCGGCATTGATGACTTGTACTGCTTCAAAGACTTTTTCTTTTACCTTAGGCTTGGAATACTTAGCATCAATGGGAAAGCTTTTAAACAAGTCTTCCCATTCTTCTTCGGTCGGACTAAACTCTAGGCTCTCATCTACAATATCTTCTTCTGGGATAATAAAGTAGGCTTGAAGTCCCCAAGAACCTTTGCCGTACCGGATCACTCCGATTTCAATTGTTTCATTCTTACCAGCGGGAATGTTACAGATGGAACCGAAAGATTGAATGCGCTGCATGTTCTTTGCCTTTAGGAACTCTTCTCGATACTTGGTGTCGGTGTTGAGTTCTTCTTCAATGACTTCTATCTCATCAACTAGGATGAGTGCGAAGTCATGGCTTAAAATACCTATGATCCAATCATCATCTAAAACGTCTTGTAGGTTTTCGGTTGCACCACAGTATAAGATTGGGGGAAGCATAATGTTCTTTCTATTCGTATGGGCGGACATATGGGCGCACTTTATATATGCAGATGGGCGCACTTATGGGCGGACATTTCGCACCTGGTCGAGCGGCAACCGCTTGTGAAAAGTGCAGCTCACCATCAGGGGAAACAGGTTGTTCTCCTCGATGAAGTCCCCAAGCTCTTTCCATTCTTCCAAGCTGTCACGCTTCAGGTCATGGATAACACCAAGGTGGTAACAGAAGTTGTACGGTACGCGGTTGTCTTTATTGTACTCCCAGTTAAGACTCCAAGAGTTCTCGCTTACCTTGATTGGAGTGACGCTCACGGTACCAGAAAGAACAGGTTGAGTAAATCCCGTGCCTAGTCAAGAACTCATCGCCAATAGCCACCTTCTCGAAGAAGTGTGAGCCGTCGAGATGTTCGGATACGAGGACAAAGTTCACCTCGTTAATCATTGAAGCGATCAGCTCTCTGATGCTACTTACGTACTCGTCTATCTCTGCGAACTCACCTGCACCTATCGGGATGCGTGGCATCTGTTGTCCTACCGCATCGAAGTAGGGAAGCTTGCACTTTAGTCCTTCCTGCATACCCTCCAGGGTACCGGACCCGCCCACCTACGTCCAGCCGCGAGAGAGTGAGGTGCGTCACCGGCGGAGCGGTTGGGGTGAGCGGACGGACCCGGACCACGACCAGGCGGACCACCTTTGCACCTCATGGCGATACCGATGTGCTGCAAAGGTGCTATCTGCTGCACACTTGCTACATGAAAACAGGTCTCAGTAGCAAACTTGCAGCCCTAACCTTCAAGGTTACGTTGAATGTAGCATATGTGCAGTTTCAACCCGAACTTTAAGGTTTTGCCCCCAAACATTAAGGGTGAGGTTGAAGGTTGAGGTTGACCCTCAAGTAAGCTTGCCCTTACTAAGGCTATCCTAACTAAGGCAAGGCTTAGTTAGGTTCCCCTTGGCTTCACACATGCAGCCTAAGATATTTTACCCACCTAATTGTCAAGTGGTAAAAAATGAGATACCCCAAACTTTTCATACTTCAAAACCTTTTGTGCCCCCTAATCTTTTCCATGACCTAATATCTCTATGCCCACTAACAACTTGGCACCTAGTAAATAGCAGACCAAAACAAAGGCAAGGCTACCCTAAGGCGTTTTGTTTATCGTCAGTGTGATGAAACGCCCCTAGGCTAGCGGGTGCCTAGGGCATAGAAAATCGCCCTAGGGAGGGATAAGCCTAAAACGCCTGCTCAATCGCCCCTAGCGCGCTGCTAGGGGCTGTATATAGAGAGAATCCGGCTAGCGGGGGGGGTGCTAGCCGCTATGCGCTAGCGGCTAGATCAGCATCTAGATGCTATAGCCGGCCAAAAAGCGATAAAAACACACAAAAATAGCCCCTGACCTGGTGTTTTATGTCTATTTACGTCACATAAACACATAAAAACGTTTAAAAACCTACTCTGACCTGCATGTTTGCCAAGTTTTTGTGTTATGTATGTGTGTCAAGGGTTTTCAAAAATGTGCTTTGACCTGCTGTTTTGCGTCGATTTTCGTCACTGTAGATGTACAAAAACCTCAAAAACACAAAAAACGACACAAAAATCGGCGGTTGCGTGCAACCTAGTAGCGGACTTGCAGTAACAAAAACCTACTCTGACCAGGGGAAATGATGTGTGATACAGAACACATAGATTTGAACTTGCATTCCCCCGCTAGCGCGCGCTACAGTGGAGTCATCAGCAAGAGAGAAAACAAAAAATCCTCACCAGCTGATACAAACAAAAAAAACTTCTCTGATCCCCCCGCGGTTAGAGTGCGAAAGCCGACATAGTATATGTGCTACCGCAAGAGACTTAGAAGATGTGCTATTTGAAAACTCAATAGTGGAACTGCTACGGGTGACAGACCTCACATAAACGCATGATCTATATCACATACACAGAAAGGAAGTTTCATCATGCAAATCAACCAACCTGAACCCAAAAAACTAGTTTGGCCTAAAGAACTAGACACGTTTCTTGAAGCTGCAAGTGTGCTGTACGATTTTGAGTATCGCCATAGCGACAGTGATCTAGCACTTATGCTACTAGAGGATTTAGGCTATCCTAAGAAAGATCTGGAACGTTTGGAAGGCAAAACCATTGAGTCAAGTCTAGCGTTTCAGCTGCATGCACTGCATGCATGGAATAATTGTCGAGACAAAATTATCTCAATGGTGATTGTTCACCAGGCAAAATTTGTTCATCGCCTAGTCCAAGGGGAATAATCCCCACACCCCCAAATCGGGGGTGGTTGAGTGACCGGCCCCGCGGTTGGTCGCTACCATCACTCACGATCTATAGGGAGACTCACATGCTACCTGAATTTTCTATCACCAAAACCGATTTTGAGGCACTTGTGACCAAAATCACCAGCACGTCAAAATGGGAGTGGGGTCAATACTTTTGCACAGAAACACTTCACATGCTTTGGGGCCTGGGTATCAGCGAATCTGAAGCTAAGGGTATCCTCACCGAATCTTGTTTCAAAGACGAAACTATCACGGAAGAAGATTTGCAGCAAGCCATGCATGAAGGTGTAGATTATCTGCTACAGATTCGGTCAATCAGTGCGTCACAAATGATAGTTTTCATTGGTGAACATTGGGAGGTATTTTCCCAGCTAGAACTAATCGACTGGGGAGATGAAGCAGAGTCTATCACAGAGATTGCCCAAGCTTATATCGACTCTGCTACCTATCAATTGTCTTGCCTTATGGCTGCTGATCTTATTGATAATCAATAATCGGCACCACTCACTACTTCTCTAAGGAGATTCTTATAAAATGCAAGAATTGTCTGGCGAAA
>ERZ772766.62-NODE-62-length-65524-cov-4.739312_pt1 | contig 65524 bp, 91 predicted proteins | sample MGYA00511379_ERZ772766 | MGnify/ENA primary metagenome ERZ772766 (study PRJEB29015, sample SAMEA2737895) | human oral metagenome | biome: human oral; feature: human-associated habitat; material: dental | place: China | collected 2116 ... | reverse complement strand
AAGGAGATGGTCAAGAATATGAAAGCATAGACGATTCGCTGAAAGCAACCATCATAGAAAAGCTCTGTTATACAAAATTTGTGTATGACAGAATAAACCGAAAACTCGGACTTCATCTTTCGCCCCATGAAATTGAAAGCTTTGTTTCAGGAATTATCGAGAGTACGGACGATGCACATTTTCAAAAGAGAGGGAAGAATTATTATATTACCAACGATGCGGCACATGTCCGTATCACAGTCAATTCTTTTACATACAGAGTTATTACAGTAGATAAAATATAAAGAGATATGGAATTACAAACAAAACGCCTGGTTTTAAGGCCGTGGCAGGAAAGCGATGCAGAATCACTCTACAAGTATGCGAGTAATCCTAACATTGGTTCCATTGCAGGGTGGCCACCACATACCAGCGTAGAGAACAGTCGCGAAATCATAAAGAATGTGCTGTCTGCCCCAGAAACCTATGCGGTTGTACTAAGAGAAACGGGCGAGGTTGTTGGCAGCATTGGCATAATGACTTCAAAAAGTGAAATCCATAGCGCAAGGATGGCAGACTACGAGTGTGAGATTGGTTATTGGATTGGTGAACCCTATTGGGGACAAGGCCTGATACCAGAAGGGGTAAACGAATTACTTCGATATGCTTTTGAGAACTTACAGCAAACTATGGTTTGGTGTGGGTACTATGATGGTAACGAGAAATCAAAACGAGCACAAGAGAAATGCGGGTTTGTTTACAGCCATACTGAAGAAAACAAGCCTGTTCCGTTGATGAACGACTTTCGAACAGAGCATTTTACCAAGATAACTTTGGAGGATTGGAAGAAACGTATCGGCGGTTTGAAGTAAGTGGCAAGACTGGTTTTGATGGGCGTAATGCCCTTAAAGGGATGGTATCTTAATTCTAAAATCATTTCTGTGTGGTCTTCATGCCAACATGAAATGTAAGTTTTATGTACTCGAACTGGGGAGGGGAATGCTATTAGCTATACGCTGTTTGCCTTATATAAGGCAAACAGCAATAAGGCGAATTGAACCATCATTATCAATGGTATGCCATACTTAAACTTCTTGTGCAGCGTTTTATGGTGCCACATTTTCATGCCAATCCATGAACCAATGCTGCCACCAATGGCGGCAATGGCTAAAAGTGTGGGCTCGGAAATGCGCCATTTGGCATGCTTGGCCTTCCATTTGTCTATGCCAAACAGAACTAAACCCAACGCGTTGACGGCGATGAGGTAAACAAGAACGACAGGTAATGTAACGCCTTTCATCGTTCTAGTCAAAGATTTTCTTCCATATCCACAGCACAGTCACAGCTCCAAGCACACAGAAGACGAAGTTGGTGAGATAGCCTCTGCCGAACAACTCGATGTTCAGCAGGGGACTGATCAACGCACCAGCATAGCTACCCACAACGCCTACGATAAAGTTCATGCAGCAACCTTTGCCTTCGCCGCTCATAATGCGGTTGGCAATGTAACCAATCAAGAAACCCGTAAGTATGGGCCATGCTGTAAATTCTGCAATATGTTCTAACATAAGTCGCCTGTTTTTAGCATCCCTTTCCGTCAAGGCTGCAAGCGGCACCTTCGGGAGCATCTTCTATCGTGATGTTGTCTAAGGCAAACTGTACGTTCCCGTCTTCTAACAAAAAGCATGGAATGCCAACGCTACCATGTTTCTTAACCTCTGCAAACGCAGGGTTGGAGTCGCGAAGTGCCAAGAATTGCTTTAAGTTTCTTACGTGTTCACCAATATCTATCAATTCGTAGGCAGGATTATCCGCCAGCTGTGCCTTTACCTGAACGCAATCCGGACAGGTTGACATTACAAATACCTTAGTCATAATCTATTGTTTATCTATTATATTTTAAACGTTACGTCATCGAAGTTGATTGGCGTTCTTTGACGTGAGTTTGTTCTTTGCTCATGCAAAGTTACAGTAAATTATCTGAAATACGCCTTTTTGCATGATGTATCTGAAACAGCTCTTGTTTTGGTGTCGCATCCATAGCCTAAGCTTTTATTAGCCTTTCAAGGTAGACCAACAAACATTTTCACCACGTTGCAATTGCTGTAAGGCCCTGCCATAAATTGCCTTTGAATTGTTAATAATGCTTTGAAGATAGTCAGTTATTTATGCCAACTTAGCGTGAGGTGGGGAAAATGTCGTAAATTAGCATTCGGAATTGTATTGTAAGTGCTTTAAGCATTCAATGTAATAAAGAAGTTTCAACATTAAAAACCTCGGTTATGATAGACCAAATAATAAACCATAACAAGACTTTTGTAGCGCAAAAAGGCTATGAAAAGTATATCACGGATAAGTATCCAGACAAGAAATTGGCCGTGCTCTCTTGCATGGACACAAGACTTACCGAACTTCTCCCCGCCGCATTGGGTCTAAAAAATGGTGATGCAAAGATTATCAAGAATGCAGGAGGCTTGGTTATTTCTGCTTTCGATTCGGCCATGCGAAGTCTTATTGTAGCCATTTACGAACTAGGTGTGAAAGAAATCATGGTGGTGGCTCACTCGCATTGCGGTGCTTGCCACATGAACTACGACCATTTTCACCAAGAAATGATTGCCCGTGGTATAACGGACGAAACGCTAAACACCATCCGTAAATGTGGAATAGAGCTCGACTCTTGGCTTGAAGGATTTAAAGATACGCATATTTCTGTGCGTAAAACCGTAGATACCATCAAGACTCACCCGCTAGTTCCAAAAGATGTTGTGGTTCGTGGGTTCATCATTGATTCTGAAACGGGGGCGTTAGAAGAGATTTTCTAAGTAGCTCACGTGTTTCAAACGAGCCTTTTCTAACAAGGTATTGGCCATTTGGAGAAGGCTCTGATAGGCATATTTCTCCTTTGTTTTGTCAGTTAAGAAGAGTAGAATGTGTATAGGCTTCACCTCTCCCATAATTATATTTTAAGTTGGAATTGCGATTTAAGTGCTGTTTCCGACAACTTCATGTCTGCTGTAAACCTGCTGTAGTCACTTGTCGTCTGGGGGATGGAGTAATGATATGTTTGTAGTTCGGCACTATTTTCTTCTCCATAACCTAGTAAATAAGATACTTCTTGGCCATCGGTATGGCTTGGATGAATGAATATTCCACGTCTTCCTTTCAGTCGATACATGTAGCTGATCATTTGATGTGTATCATCTCTGTTGGTGTCCCACTTATATTTTGCATCTATAATGATGCTATCTTGTTCCCTATAAAAGTCTGGATAGCGTGGATATCTTTTGTTTTTAGCCAAATAGATGCGCCCTGCTCCTTTCTTGTTGTTGGGATGTTTAAAGCCTTCTTTTGTAAGGATGGTGGCCATATACTCCTCCCATAAATAGGATGCATCGAAAACTACACCATGTACCCCATACTTTACTTTCTCATGCCTCAATATTCGTAGGCATAGTTTCTGAAGAGGTGTATAACGAGAGTAATAAGGGTGGCTTATGGTTTTTGAATTGCTTTTTATAACCTTTTCTCTTTCCTGTTTGTTGTAGTGTGGCGTTGCAGATATAATCTGTGCAACGCATGTGCGAGTCTCTGCGTTGTTTTCTAATACCTCCTTTCCTAATTTGCTTTTGCTGATATAGTCAATTGTGTGACGTATCAATTGGGTTACATGATTATCGTGACTAAACTCTCGTGTGCGGTATGCAACACGCCCATTAAAAGGCAAATTCCTTTTTAGATGCCTACTAATGTCTATTCTGCCCCGCAGATTGGTGTCGTTATATTCATTTCGCTGATACTCTTTATATACTCCTTGCATTAACGCGTCGTTGAGAAGTTTTGGGAATAGGTACAACAGAAAGTTGAATATGGGGTCATCTGTGGTACTGTGTGAAAGATTGACGATGTTTATACACAAAACTTTCTGAAGCATATAATGCAAGAAAAAGTCTTCTTCAGCTTTTGGGGAAAAACGTGAATGTATGGAAATAGCGTGTCCGTTGGCACTAATAAAGCCTATCGTGTTGCCTGTTTGCAAGGTGGCTTTGGTGCATTGTTTCCCTTTCCAATGAGTTTGTAGCGACAGAAGGTATTGCTGACCAATGCTATCCTCGCATTTGTCAAATGAATAGGGGTAGATAAGTAGACTATTTTCGTTCTCATCTAGAATGTCTGCTATCTTCTTGTTTGATATATCTTGCAATGACAGAAATGTTTCAAGATTGTCGGGTGTTGAAGAATATGAGGCGTTATCAGTTAATGTTATCATTGTTGTTTCCCTTATAATACATCTGCCGCAGCATTTCTAAATTCTCCATTGCATTGGCTGTACCTCTTAGATACTCGAAAAGTACCCCTTTCAAATGGTTGTCCCAAAGGTGCATGTAGGCGGACGTCTTGTTTGAACGATCTTCGTTTAGGTAAAGACTTAGTTTGCTAAAATATGCTCCGCCAATATGATATGCCGAGTTAAGCCCCTCAATGCCTGTATTTGTTTCTTCATCCCATATCGCGGAATTTAGACGCTTCATTACTTCAACCACTTCGTCTTTCATCTCTTGAAGTTCATCTAACATTGCTGTGTTTTCGTTAGCCTTTATTTCCTCCCATGCAAAACGACGGCGCATGGCGAAATCCATGCTTTCAACGCTTCGGTCTATGTCGTTCATTGTACCGATGATGTATACGTTTTCAGGAACAAAGAAATATTCACAAAACGGATCCGTCTCATCGGTTATCATGTTTTGATATTGCGTTTTAACCATTCCCTTTCCTCCGCGATAAGTAGGATCAATGCTGAAGAATAGTTCTCCAAATATCTTTGACATTTCCCCACGGTTTATTTCATCAATGATGAAGACGAACTTCCTTGATGGACCGTTCTGAATGTTGTTAGGTTGGTTGCTAAGATAATGATCTTTTATATAGTCTCCAATTGACTTTATATAAGTGTCATTAGGATGCCAAACCTCGTTTGCTATGTAGCCAGACATTCTTCTATCTGAAATACTCCATCCAGATTTATCAGGAACAGAGATGAGTTGATTTTCGTTTAGTGCAGTTTTAATGATTGTATTACTTCTGAAACTTTTGATGTCGACGTGTCCTTTTTCTCTTAATTCGTCTTTAAAGGCCTGTATCGCGTCTGAAACAGATTTTAATGCGACGAAACAGCTCTTGCCTTTTATTGCCTTTTTGCAAAATTCTTTGAATACGCCATCTTTTCTTTCAAACCCTATGTTGCCATTTCCGTCAGGCGGAGTAGGACGCAATCCTTCAACAAAGTCTGTATAATCATATGATGGATGGAATTGAACGAACTCATATTCTGCGTTCATTGCCTCTGCTATACCTTTTGCCAAGTAAGTTTTTCCTGTTCCAGGAGCACCGGTTAGGATGAGATTCTTGTTCGTTTCTAACAACTTTACGTATCTGTTGTATCTGTCGACCATATCATTTTTGTTGGTGTTTTTTAGCAAATAGCCCTGTATGTAATGCGGAATCTCGTCTTTCTTGTTCAATGTCCCATAAGGAGACCATTGCATTTCAGGTGATTTTATGCCCAATTCGGTAATATGTATATACCCCTGTTTGTTAAAGCACAGCCAAGCCACATCTGTATAATGTGAATAGAAAGAGTCATTCCCTTCTTCATCTGTTCCTGCATAATGAATATGTTTCTCGTATTTGTATTGAGATAAGGCAATTCCAATGCCCCATAACCCATGGTTGTTATTTGTACAGCATACGATGTCCCCCTCGTTAATTTGTTTTATTAACGTGAAAGCCCTAATCGCCGCAGAGTCATTTTGATATTCCTGTTTAATTTTGTCTATGTTATAGTCCGTGTAATCTGTACTATTCCAGCCTATTGACATGATGTTTTTAGACAAGAAACTTTGCCATGCCTCCTCTTTTTGTCCCTGACAATGTGTAGGGCAAATAAAATAGCATTTGCGTTGTTGTTGTAAATCTTTGATGTTAGCATTATAAGGTATAAGAAACTTGGGGGTGTCTTTTTCTATTCCTAGTGTTGCTATGAAACTTTCAAATTGCTCTGATAGGAAATCATCTGCTGTTTCTTTGTACAGTTTTAATTCCCGAAACTTGGAATTGGTTTGTGTTCCATCCCCGTGTTTTTTTGTATGTTTCTCTATTGTGTTGTTCTTGTAACCAACAAAACGGCTTGGAGCAAAAAGCAAGGTGTTTCCAAATGGTTCTACCACAAACCATTTCCCAAGTTTGAAACGTTCCAAAGCCCATTCTTTCTCCTCTTCAATATCACTCTTTGCATAAGAGTATAGCGTATAGATGTTTTTTACAACATCAATTCTGCTTTCAATAAAATCAGTTCTTTCCATGTTTTTTGTTATAGTAGATAAAAGTGATTATATTACAATCATTTCCCGATGCAAAATGTGTAGTTGGAGATTGTTTATTATTATATGTGTATGATAGCCAGTCTTTTATTGGAGTTTTATTGGACTACTGGTGTTATACGGGTAACAAACTGGTAACATATTTAATGAAAGAGCCTCCCGAGTTGATAGAAATCAGCTTCGAGAGGCAATTCAACGCAACTGATTAAATCAGTTACGGCAAAGGTACGTATTTTTTTTGATTTATCAAAGAAAGGGCGTATCATTGCGACACACCCAGTCTAACAACATTTAAAACAAAACCTATGAAAACTAAAATATTACATACGTCACACCAACGCCTATATACGGCTCGAATAACTTAGAGTTAATGCCATATCCGTAACCAGCGTTGATGCCGATACCCCATTTTCGAGGAGGCTTGGTTATAGTGCGCTCGATAGTGCGTGTGGTATATACCATCTTGTTGTACGTATGTATGCTGTCCAACGACGGCTTATAGCCGCTTACCCATGCCGTGTAACTGCTGTCCCTATATACGCGCTGGGTGATGGGCAACGTAACATTAACACTATCAGTGCATTTTACCATTTTCGTACAGTCACGCAAATGTTCCTTTGGAACTCTCGCCTCCTGCCACTTTACGATGGTATCGTGAACAGGTTCGGGAGCTGCTGCTTTGATGGTGTCGTACTTTGTCACCACCTCCGTCCTTATCCGTTCCTTTACGCGCTCTTCGCCTTTCTTCCCTCGTCCTAGGATGAAACCTAGGGCAAGAGCGATAAGCAACAGCATCAATATTAAAATGTTCTTTCCTTTCATAGATAAAAAATAGCGGCAATTCCTGAAATGGTGGAACTGCCGCTTATGCACATATATGCCAAAGCATCATTATTTTTTATTGAAAAGATATTGCATCACAAGGATGAAAATACCTATAACCGTTGTTGTCGTTGTTGTTATTAGCGTGATTATTACAGCATCAGAAAAATGGAAACAGATACAATCAAACCCTAAAAGAAAGAGCAAGGTGAAAACAAGTCCCATGTATGCACTTACGAACCAAAATGCCTTTCTTGCATAGCTTTTCATCTCAGCTGTGTCTTGTTTGAAACTATCAATGTGCGCTTGCTTTTCTGCCCGATTAAGTGTATCGGTGGCAAGGTTACTACTAGTGTCAGATGGAAGCTTCTCATTCAGCTTTTCAAGCTCATTTATTAAGATATCTTTCTTTGCCACTTAACTTTCCAGCGTCTTTCTTACGACTTCCTGATAGTATCTCTTGGTTCTCGTGTCGTCAATGGTCACGTTCTCCCCCTTTTTGTATACTTGTTTCCAAGGCGTACCGTCTGCATGTAATATAGATACCAAAGAAGAGTCTGTGTAGATGGCATATTTCCTCCACACAAAATCACATATTTTCTTAGTATTCTCGTCATCTATCATTGGTACAAACTCGCACACGATGCCATTATCCACATTATCGAAATCAAACACAGAAGTCATCTTCGTTATTGGGTTGCTTCCGTATTGTTTGAATGAATAGTAGACGGACGGGAATACGGGCCCATATTGCCACGCCTCCACCTTTTCAAGCTTTGCGCCAGTAGTCGGTTTATCAAGCAGAGCAAGCAAATATCCGTGGGCAATGTACACCAGTTTCATCAGTTTTAATGGTCGTATAACCCTATCTTCCTGCTGGGATAGCATGATAAAATAGTTAGCTATCGAAAGGGCATAATTCTGCATTGTTTTGGGTGATTGATTGTTTGTATCTTTTTTCTTCGATGCAAAGGTACATAATATCTAGCCACAAAACAAGCGTTATTATCAAATTAACACATGTATGCGGCATTTGTATAGCATATTGACAGCATTTCAATAGAGTGTTCGTTAGAATTATAGCGTTAGTTCCACCAAGTCAAAGAACGCCTTTGTTAATAATTACAAGTCCTTATATTCACCCCTTGCGTCAAAGCTAGGACATGCCTTGTGCTTGTCGAAGTCACGATGCCCATATATCTTCGCTTCGGGGTACTTCCTTTTCAATCCGCGCAGCAGCTTTACCAAGGCCGCCTTTTGCTCGGCCGTGCGTGTGTCCTTTGGCGTTTTCCCATCCTCGGCACAGCCGCCGATGTAGCACACCCCGATGCTGTTTCGGTTGTGTCCGCGTACGTGCGCGCCCTGCACATATTCGGGTCTGCCTACATGGACTTCTCCGTTTCGGTAAACAACATAATGGTAGCCGATGGTATCAAACCCTCGCGCCTTGTGCCAGCGCGTTATGTCGTCAACCGTGTAGTCGCGTCCCTCGGGAGTGGCGCTGCAATGCACCACCAATTCATATATCTGTCTCATATCATTCCAATTACAGAGCCACACGCAGAACCAATAATGTCCGCCTTGATGTCGCCCCAATCAAACGTTTCTTTCTGTTTTAACCTGTCGTAACACTCCTTGCCGATGCCAACCGCTAAGCTCACTACAAAGCCAACGCCTGCGGACAAAAGACATCCTGCGCCGCACCTGCGCAAGCATCGCGTGGTGATGTCGGCAAGGACAAGGGATGCCGTGATGTGCATCCACTTGTCCGAACCGAAACTTGCCAATCTTTCGGTCAGTTTCATAGCAGCAAGCATATACCGATAGAAATGGCAGTCGCCACCAACGCCAACACAGGATTGCGCCAATCGTAACGAGGTTTCTTGCCTTTCTTTTTCTCGGTTTTCTCCTCCTCGTTCTCCTCCACCTTGGGTCTCACCATGACAGCGCACATGCCCTCCAAAAAGGCACATGTGATGGCGCAGGCAATGAATGCGAACACCCAATTGTACTCCGCCTCGCTTTCGGTCAACATCGACACAAAGCCGAACACTAGGCCAAGGATGATGAACACCATCTTGGTCAAACTAAACTCTTTCAAGAAGTTCTTAATCATTTCCATTACTTTTCCTCCTTTTCTTTTTCATTATTGTCCTTTTTCATATATTCGCCCACCGCATTGGCAATCTCATTCATGCTGTCGCGGTGTACGATAATCTGTTTGGCCAATACCGCCACATTGTCGATGCGCACCTTGTCCTCCGCCTTTTCATAGATGGACTTAATCTCGATAAGCCCGATGCAGATAGCCCCTAGCAATGTTATAAAGGGGAACATCGGCAGGTGGTATTGGTAATACTCTTCCAAATACCATATCGCCGCCATGTGCATCGCATCTATCACCGTGAGGGCAATCATGAGGTTATAATACTTGGCGGCCTTGTCGACGGTTCTCTTGAAACCATAACTGGACGCGGCAATGCCCAACTTCTTCGCCTTTCTAACTCCCGACCACAGGTCTGCCACCATCGCTGCCATGACCAGCAGGTACAGCCCGAACAAAATCCATAAGATTACAATCACTTTTCCCATAATTTGTCTTTAAGCATTTATTTTAAATTAATAATGTTCCGTAAATCAGAGCGAATGCCAGCACTTCGCCCACGTAATAAGGCCTTGGAAGTCGGGCAGCCCAATAACAGCACCACGCCATCGCCGCGCATGCCACAATCCGCGTATGGAATGACATTGCCCACATCACACCGCATATCAACGCGGTGAAAGCCCCGACAGCGTGCATCTTGTCTACCTTATAATGTGGAGCAATGGCAACCATCAGCAGCCCGAAGACCGAGAACAAGGCCAAGAATGGAGTGTCACCGCCCTTTTCCAACATCGGGGGCAGCATCATTCCACCGCTTACGGCCATGACCACGGAGAACAGCCACGGATGCTTGCCGATATAGTAGTTGTCACTTACATACTCTTTCACTCCGTAGGCTAGTCCCATCGCGATTAGGTATGTCGCCAATATAATTGCACTGATTATCGCCATATTACATTGTCTTTAAGTCCAACTTCTCTGGATAACCCTGTGTGTAGTCGTATTTCTGCACCTCCTCAACCGACTTCAACCCTCGCACAGCATGGATGTGAGCCTGCGTGCGGTTGTAGGCATGATAGGCGTAATGCTCTACCTCATCCAAGAGCTTTAATGCCAAGTCACAGTTGACATGCAGGAGGAAACCGTTCAGCCAAATGTCGCTTTCGGTCTGACCATTAACCTTGTCCAGCTCGATAGCCCTGCGCGTGCCGATACGGTCTTCGCGGTTTATCCACGCATCCATGCCGTTAAGCTTGAACGAGTTCACGGCAGAAGATTTGTCGTAATCCTTAATCTCATCCACCTTGCTATCGATGGCTTGTTTCAAGAGTTCTTCCTCTGTCGGCATCGGCTCGATATAGGGAATATAACCAGCCTGTTCGTACTGCTCGGCTGTTGGATTGATTGCCCTCATGCCGTCTATCACGATATTGTTTGGGGCGAAATTCCCCTCGTTGTTTATGTATCTCATATTGTCTACTCTTTAAATTCACTCATCGGCCTTATCCGTTCGCCGAGATTTGCAAAATTATGGTCGGTGCGGTACTTATCAACACTGCCGTCAGGCACATATAGCTTCCATGTTTTGTGGGGAATAGCGAAGTCGAACATATACTGGTTGTTTGGTGTAAACTTCTGTGGCACTTCCACGGCATGGATTTTTACCCATTCCAATTTAGGACATTTCCATATCATACCATGCCCCCATTTAAATGTTTGTGCAAGAAATTCAATACCCATAAGTTGGGTGTTGAAAAAGCACGCACCGCCAATATAGTACACACTTGCGGGAATTGTCAGCGTTCCGCCAAGATTGGGGCAGTTGTAAAAGGTTGATCTCATTTGTTCCAGCCTAGTGAAATGCTGTATCTCGGTAAAAGAGGTTAATTTGTCTGACCCCACAAAAAGATGGTCCAACGGGCGTTTATCGTTATTAAGCATAATCTTTACCGCCCTCACCTTGTTGAGTGTCAGCTTTCCAAACCGCTCCTCCATCACGCTTTTCGCGTAAGGGTCTTTGATGTATAATTCTTGCTCTCCCCATGCTTGTCGCATGGCCATTAATTTTGTTAAACTCATACATTAAGCTCCCACATATTTATTGCGTTGTTAATTATAATAGCTTGATAACGCTTGCCCCTTTGAATTGGTATAACATAATTATTAGGCCACTGTAATGTATCAGGCAATAATAGGTTTGTAGGCGTATATTGTGGCGACCTAAATTCAAAAGCATACTCATTCACCACGTTGGGCATCGGAGTACCTAATGTTAGTGAGAGCTGTGCTACCTCTTCCCACACGTGCATAGCATTTGGAGTTAAAGTAAATGTGGTGTCAGCTGTACCGTGGTTTACTAACGCCAGCAAACCTGTATCACCCTTATCTCCTTTAAGACCTTTGAGTGATGCCAGCCATTCTACCAATGTACCAACAAATCCTTGCTCTTTAGCAAGCTCGTATGCGCTCTTGCCGTCTTTGATGATGCTTAGCTTGTCGGTTATGGACGTGTTCAACTCCTGCCACTCTCTATTTACCTCTTCCAATTTCGTTTGCAATCCTTTGGCCGTCTCCTTGGTCGAGTTCATCGTCTTGGTGAGTTCGGAGAACGTGGCGTAGAACTCTTCTTGTGTACCTTGGTAGCCTTTCTTTACGGCCAATTCGTAAGCGGAAACAACGGCGTAGTTCATTGCCACCTCCATTTGCACGTCATCGAACGAACTAGCACCAGTGACGAGTTCTATCACGCCATCGGGGAAAAGCACGTCCCTGCGCTTGCCATTAGGGAAATTGGGGTCGTCCTGCATGATGCGCACCTCCGCTTTGAGCGTGCCGACTTCCAAATTTCCCCCTTGGATGAAACATGATGCAGTGCCGTCTGGGTTGACCTTGCAATTGGTCAATGCGCCATTCTCACGGCCACATGTGTATCTGCCCCCACCTGTACTCGTGAAGACCACCATGAAGTCGCCATCGGGAAAAGGCTTGCCCTCCCCATCCGTCAACAACCGAAGACGTACGTAGAAGTCTTCGTTGTAATTCTTTCTAGCTAGCGGTGCCAGACCGCGGTTATTGTTACAGTCCATATGTCGTGGTGCATTATTCCTTTACAAATTTAAACAATAGAAACCTATTGGGTACTTCTTTGGGGCAAAATTAATGTTTTTTGATATTTCGACGATATTAGTCAGTGGTCTTTATTTTTAAAAACTCTCCATCTCTATAAACACCTCCTTTACCCGTAAAGTCGCGAGACTGAATGGCATTGAGATTAAGATAAATCCCTGAAAATCCAAATATAACACGGCTTTTTGTTGTCTTCCCCATATATGTTGTTGTACTATCAAAGACAAGACCATTAAAAGGGTCTAACGATACATTCAATTCACCTACACCGCTATGTGACTTTAATAAAAGCCGTGGAGAAATTCTCCCCCCCAATACATCGCTGCCAATATTTTCAAAGTCACCCAATCTTAGGTACTCAAAAGGCACAGCTCCGTCTCTTGGCTCTGTAGTGTAAGCGTCTTTAGTATAATCTGGTCCACTCAATGTGAGTGTCCTTGAATTGGCGTCTAAAAGAATTTCGTACATTCCGTTTGAGCCTTTGAAACTTCCAGAAGTAGCCTTAATTTGCCCAATAAAGTTTCCCTTAATATCAACATTACCAGTTTTGCCATCCAAATATGCATTTCCATTCTGCGAATATAGCTTACCATCGCGGAATATCCACCCTGCAATGTTCGCGTTTTCAGCAAGCAGCAGCCCTGTGGCTACGCTGTCGAAAGATGCTCCGAATGCATTCCATTTGTTGGTCTTGGTAGGCTCGACACCCTTGACCTCGCCCGCGTCATTACGACAGACGAAATAGGCATTACCAAACTTGCACGCGTCTACGCGGTAGCGATTGCCATAGTAGGTCTTAGAGGCATCATATTCACCACGGAAGACAAGGGCGGGTGTCGGGATGTCGCCTGCCACATCACTAATGTTCCGCGAATACGCCGAGGCCACTTTGCCTACTTCCAGTTTGGGCATGCAGATTTCACAATAATTCTTTTGCCCAGTAATAGGAGAGGGCAGCAAGCGTAACAAGGCATATTGCTCGGTATCGGTAGGCAACGCATCTTTGGTCTTGAACGTCACGACATGTCTGCGCCACTCCGTGGTGTCATTCGGGGCGTATGTTACGGACAGGTCACTGCCGACATCACGCCTTTCCGCACCATCAACAACCACCAAGCTATTATCCACAGCCGAGGGATAGACGAAAGATTGTGTACACCACGATTGGTTGACAAGCCGAACCCAATTGAGTGTGGCCTTGCCGTCACGCGGTGCGCTGTCGTTGTATAGGAATGCCGTCATAGTGTATTCGCCATCACGCGGAACATCAGAGAACTCCAACTCCACCGTCTTGTCCTCGGTCGTATCTATCTGAATGGCTTTCTGCCACGTCCAATCCTTGTTGAATATGAACACGGCCAGCACCTTGCCGTCGGCTTTTGCGCGTGCGTTAACGCGACCATTGACCTGTAACGTGTACCGTTGCGTGTAGAAAAGGTACAGGCGTTGTGTGGCAAAACCGTAATCGCTGCTCGTTTGGTTGATTTCTAGCCTACGCGTGCCGCTGCGCTCCCAAAATGATAACGTGTACCATGTCGATGGCTGCAATTTGTCCATACCATTTCCTAGCAGAGCCTGCTGTAATACGTCACGGTACGGGGCTTCGGAATAACGTTTGTCGTTAATGTCTACATAAGCGTTGAGGCCGTCCCTGCCCTTGCCCTTGGCGATATTGTCCTTGCCCTTGGCGGCCGTCCACTTGTCCATATTGTCGGCACTCGTGAAATCGGTCTGTTCAAGCAGGTTCGCGTTCGATTGCGGTAGTACCGCCCATAGCTTAGGCGTGCTCCAATTGCCCCATACCCCATTGTCGCCCTGCTTACGTGTACACACATACTCAAAAGGATATTCGGCCGTAACGCCCGATGGGTTGTCCGTCCATCCGCTGGGCACATGCCCACTGGTATTCTGCGAGGTGGGCGTGGCAGGTACGACCTCAAAGTCCGTGCGCTTATAGATGTATTCCACACCCTTTCCGTCCTTGCCCCTTTGCCCTTGGGCTATTACCACCCAATATTCAAACTCGGTCGGCAGATGACCTTTTGACGGCGTCTTATGCACATATCGGTATGTCGAATAGTTACCGTCAACAAGGTATGTCACCTCATCGCCATTGTAATAGGTATTGGCGGCATTGTAATTACCGCGGAAACATCCGATTGGGGCTTCATCCCCCGATTGGCTCTGTACGATTGTACCACGTATTTTCAGCTTGCCATCGCCATCAACATTGTATTGCAGTTTATCACCGAGTTTGAGGGCATCGGACAGCATGTCGAAGTAACTATTGCCATCACCGCTTACAATCTTATCCGTGGTGATGCGCCCTGGCAGAACCTCGGTATAGCCGTACAGCGTTGTGAAGCTGCGGTCGCCCTCATGCTCGCTGTTTAACACGCCGACGAGAAAGTGGTAGTAGCTGTTGTCTTCCTCCATCCGTATGGCGCGCTCGGACAATATGAACGTGGCGTTGAGGCCGTTGCGTTCTGCCTTGACGTAGAGGTAATAGGGCGTTGAGGTCTTGTCGAGCCTTGCGCTGATGTACTCCACCAGCGTCCAATATCGGTATTCGATAGGCTTGTGCTGGGGGCTGATGGACTTGATGCCAAGCGTGAGGTGCTGTATCAGCCTAGCGTTGACTGACAACTGCTTGCTCGTGCCGTTATATGTGATTTTTGGCGACACGGCCGTGGGGTTCGTGCGATTGTTGACAAATCTGAATTGCAGGCTCTCGTCACCCACGAGCATCTGCATCGTGCGGATGGCAATAGGCGTAACTTTGTCGGTGAAACCCTCCAATAACGAGCGTTCGAGCAATTCCATCGTTTCTTTCGCATCGCGGAAACGCCTCTTGGTATACTGCACAATCTCCCTCTTGGTGTCGGCAAGAGCCACCTCTTGGTTGTCAATCTCCCTAAGCTGCGAACCAATGCCCTGCGCGGACACGGTGTTGGAAATCTCGATAGTGGGAGAATAAGGGTTGGTAAGGAAATCCTTTATGCCCGTAATCCGTATATCTACGCCATCTTTGGCAAACTGCGTGTCAGAAAAGCGGATATAACCTCCCACTTTTAGGTATCCGCCCACATTGACCCAATTGCGCTTAGCGTACAGTCCTTGCAGTGTGCCTGTGAACGTAAACTTCGGATCTTCGTGCTCGCGTAGGTGGCGCGCAGCCTCCCTTAGCATGTCCCATGATGCGCCCGACTTCGTGGCATTGTCGCACACATAAGCATCGGGCAGCATGCAGCCGAACACGGCATACGTATCGCCAACTTGCGGTTTGAACGTGTCATTGGGCATGGTGATGCCGTCTATCTCTTGGGGGACAAGTTCAAAACGCTTGTCCGCGTGCTTGTATTTCAGTTCAAACTCCTTGCCCGTGCCAGCCAACATGCCACTTTGGAAGATTATGGTCATATTCTCGCCAGCGATGATGTACTTATTATAGTCTAGACTGTCGGGGATGGTGTTGTCCACGATGTCGTAGAAGTTTTTCTGTTTGTTAATCACGTTTACGGCCGTCACCTTGCCCACCCTAGACGGGTAGATTTCGGAACAATCCAAGCTGTCTTCCTTGACCGCATCGGAAACCTTGTCCACGCGCTCGACATATATGCCCTTATTATCCGTGCGATACGTGCGCCCGTCATATTCCAGCGTCTGCCCTTTGGGTAGCAGCAATTCGGCCGAGCCGTACTTGGAGCGGTCTATATTCTTGTCGCCCCCCTGCACATACAGCCTCTTTATCGGCTGTTCATTGCTTGCCGTGGTACGGCCGACCCCAGGGATGAAACCCTTGCCCTTACCATACGACAATGGCAGGGGGCTATCTTTGAAGTATTCGACCTTGTGCAGAGATATGACGTGGTTCACTATCTCCCATTCGGTCTTGAACGCCTCGGCCACATCCTGCAATGCAGCATCGATATAGGCGTGATTGAACTCCACGGTCTTCTCCTTGGCATCCAAGCAATCACCGACAGACCACACGTCCGCGCCCTCGCGCTCGTTAAGGTTCTTGACGATTTCCTCCACAAACTCGCGTGGTTTGGCACACATCGACCATTTCAGGCGGTGGTCGATGGAATTACGAAACTTGTAATCGGCCAACTTGTCTTCGTCACCGCCCATATTGAGCGTGTACTCGATGTTACGCACGCCATTCTTTTTGATGTCCTGCGCCTTGTGCAGGCGATACTTTTCGCCCATATATTCGCACCATGTGCCGATGGGGAACTCGATGTACTCTGTCAGCGAGAACTTCAATACTAGTTGAGGTTTCGCCATCAGCGCGCGATAGCGGTAGCTGCTGTCGCTCTCTTGAACATCCTTGGTCTTGTCATTATAATGTAGCGTAATCATATCTTCGGGTGTTGAATGGCTTTTATTATACAGCGCGCCATGAAGTAAACGTGAGGGTAATGATGAACTCGCACCACACGCGCGTTTGGCGCAATATCTCGAACTTGGAAATCGAACAGCCCTTGTAGTAGCAGTCGTATTCCATCTTCACGTCGGGGCACCTGAATTTGCGGCTGTCGGGCTTCAATAGGGCTGCAAAGAGGCTGTCGTAACGTTTCCAAAACTCGGCCACGGTATCGGCCTTAATGAGCAGGCTAACGGCCACGTCTTTTGATTGGAACTTCACGCTCTCGGCATCGTACGTCACGCCTGCGACATTGGGGACGCTGACCGACAAGGCAGACTGCACGTTGGGCAATTTACGTACGGCCGTGTCCGTGCCGTCCAGCACGTATGCACCGAATTGTGAGAAGTCCACCCCGTCTAGGGCGTAGCCCGATTGGGCGACGCCACTCTTCCCCTTGGGGTAAGGGTTACCAGTTGGCACTTTGGGAAAATCGTCCGAAAAGGAAAGGGTTATCTTTCCGACCTTGACATTCCTTGTAAGGGCGTTGTTGGCGGTCATTCGCAGGCGGAACGTCTTGTTCAACTCCGTAAACTTGAACTCGTGGTAAGCACCATTGGACAAGTCGTTGAACAGAAGTTCCGCACGCTTAGCGTCCATGATGACAAGGGGCAGCTGCACGGCCTGCGCGTCCAGCACGGGGGCTGTCAAGTCCACCTCCTCTCCGTCATGCTCTGGCCACGTGATGGCGTCCAGCTTCTTGAACGCAGACATTTGCACAAGCCCTTTCAACCCCTGCTTCTCTACGAATACGCCATACTTGACGTATGCATCTGTGCCGTCTATGAATAACTTGCCTTTCATCCTGCTTATCTCAATATTAGCGCGTTATCTGATGTATTTACTTCAACGCGCGACATCCTGTCCTTGCCCACACTCACCACGGAATATCCCGATGCGTTGACCGTGGCTTTTGCCCCAAACATTAACCGCACCTTATAGGCGCGTGTCTGCGTGAAGTTAAGTGTGGCGCGCGTGTCACCGATGAGGAAAACCCTCTCGGGGTCGGTAAGGGTGATGTCTCCGCAATCGATGTACACACCGAGTTTCTCTGTGTCATACTTCTTGAACTTTCGGAACGTGTCTAGGTCGGGGTACGCGTTTTTCATAACGAACTCCAAGCCCTGCGGTGTGAACAGCTGTTCAATCAGCTTGTCAAGCGTGCGCCCTTCGAAAGTGTCGCATGCCCCCATGCCCTCAACCGCCATTGTCACCTTGTCTACGATATTCATAATTCCTATGTTTTAATCTTAATTCCGCGTGTGGCGATGTCATCTAGGCTATCGTCCATGCTCTTCATCCGTGCATCCATCCTTTCCAACTTGGCGTTGGCGGCATCCGTATTACGCTCTATGCCCGTAACGCGCATGAGGATGAGATTACTTGTATTGTTCAACTCGGCCAATCCCTGCACCAGCGTATATGTGTGCCCTTGGATGGTGGTTAACCGCGCGTTGTTCTCGTCCACGCTCTCTTGTGACGCCGTGGCGATGCCCTTGCTCGTGCCCTCGCGGTCTGCGATGTTTTCCATCGTGCCTTTGATGGACGGAGGTAGGGATTGCCAAAAATTGTTGAATGTGTTGCCGAGGTTATCCAAGTCGCGGGAGAAATCGTTCATCGAGTTCATGACGGCATTACTGCCATTCTTGAAGTTCCCTTTGTCATCAAACCACACTTTCTTATATTTATTGAAGAGGTCTCCAAGTGGCTTCTCCAATGCCTCCTTAATGGCCATCCTCTTAACGATGTCCGCAATGATGTCCTTAACCTTGGCGTGCCAAGCGTCCATCGCGTCCTTGCCTTGCTCTACCGCATCAAAAAATGCGTTGCCAAGCTCTTTGGCAAGGTCTTCTGCCGTGTGCCCGATGATGGTTTCCAGCAATTGGTTGATGACCTCTACCGCTTGGTTGCTCAGTTCCTTTATCTTGCGTTCCCATTCGGAAATTTTACCGTCATCGCTGCTTTTCTTACTCTTCTCCTCGTCAATCTGTCGCTTGATAAGCACCTGTTGGTTAACAAGGTTCTTAACCCTATCTTTCGCCTCCTCGAACGACTTAGTGCCAAGTGCCTTGTTCGCGGTATAATCCAATTGGACATACGTTTCAGTAAGCTTCTCAACTGTCTCTTGGTACGCTATTACATCACGCCTTGCCTTTTCTACAAGCATACTGACCCATCCGCTAACACCATGTCCCCTACTGATTGCGCCATACATGTTGTTGACCTCTACGGTGGCCTCTTGATATGCTTGTTTCAACCGCTCTACGGCATCGCCCGTATTCTTTTGTAGGCGTACGGCCTCGGCGTTGTCCAACTCCCATTGTAGCTGGTCGATACGCTCTTGCAGTCTGCCTATTTCCTTTTCTTTGCTGTCGTCGCTATTGAAGAGGTTGGCAATTGCGGTAGCCACTTGTAGGGCAGCAGATATGACCGCAAGGATGACCGACGCCTTTTCAATGGTCGATATGGCGGTTGCACCTGTGGCTGCTGCGGTGGTTGCACCCGTGGCTGCTGCCGAAACGGCCTTTTCCACGCCCGAAGCCACACCCTTACCAACATCACCGATGGAATGGATGACGGAGGAGGTCGCATCGAACACCTCATTGGTGAAGTCTAGTGCCTTGGCAATGCTTGCCGAGACATCGGCCGAGAATACGGAGGCGAGGTTCTTGGCTTGCGCCCCAACCTTATTCACTACATTGCCAACATTACGGAGGTTGGAGGCGAACGTGCGGTATGCGTTGGTGATGCCGTTACGCGCGTTGACAGTACGCCTTTCGGCTGACAAGACCCTTTCCTGTGCATTTGCACGGTTGTTCTCGGCTGTCACAAGCCTTTCGTTTGCCTCTACCATCTCCTTACCAAAGGCCAACAGCTTGCCATCGTCGACCTGTTGTTGGATGATAGTCCGATTGAATAGGGCTTCGTTATATTCTTGCTGTGAAGCCGTCAGCTCGTCTTGTGCCGTCTTCCACTCGGACATGGCGTTGGTGAACTCGGCCTTTGACCGCCCTATGTCATCTAGGCTCTTATGCAGCGCGGTGAACGGATTGCGGTTGGCTATCTCGTCCTCCATCTTGCGCAGTGCCTCTTGGAAGTCCTTTATCTCCGTGCCAGACATGCTGCCCTTATTCTGCTCGAAATAGGCTTGCACCTTGTCGCGGGTGTGAGCCAAGGCGGAAATCGACTGTTTGGAAAGGTCGCCGAACACGCCCTCCCAATTAATGGACTGCTTGAAATCCTCCGATGCCAGCTTGGCCAATGCCTCTTTCATCTGCTTGGATGCGTTCTTGGCATATTCAGGCGGAACGTCCGCCATCTTCTTCTCCCACTCGCGCTGCAATTTCTCCAATTTCTGTGCGGTCGTGCCGTATTGCTCCACCATCGCGTCAGCATGCTTTTGGCGAGCCTCTGCCAATTGCTTTTCTCCTTGCTCGACAATGTTGTTCTGCACACGATAGTACTCGGCATTTATCTTCTTGTCTGCCAGCAGGTCTTTCACGTGGTCTTCGGCCGTCTTCTTTCCCGTTTCCGACTTTGCCCAACCACTCTCGGTAGCCCCCTTGCGCGCCATGTACAACTCTTTCATGGATTTCATGCGCACTTCGGCCAATTGTCGCAGCTGGTCTTCCCACGCCTGCTTTTTCTTCGCTGTGTCGGCCTTTATCTGCTCTAATTCCTTTTCCAGTCCGTCTTCACGGACGTTCAAAGCGTGCTCGTTCACCTTGTCGGTGGCGTCGCGCTCGTATTTCTCCACGGCTGCCACCCATTCATCGTTAGCTGCCTTTATTTGCGCCAAGGACTTTTCCTTGTCGAACTTGTCTCCCTTGGTATTCTTGCCACCCTTGCCATTATAAGCCTTGACGTTGGTTTTCTTCATGCTTTCCACGTAGGACTTGTTGGATTCTTCCTCAATTTTGATGAGGTCGGCAAGCTCCTTTTGTTTGGCTGCAATCGCGTCCTTGCGCTCTTTTTCAGCCTCCTTTCGCGCACGCTCCTTATCTTTCTTGTATTGTTCGTCGGTCTTGTTTGTCAAGTACGTGTTAACGCCTGTTATAGACCCCGACGAGTAACCTACGGTCTTGCGTGAGACCTCCCTTGGCTTGATGGGGTTGTTTTGTAATTCAATGAGTTCTTTCTGTTTTTGCTTAGCCATATCGAACGCCGCAGCTGCACGAGCCTGCGCCATCAACGCAGCCACAACGTCCTTGGATTTGGCGATGAGATAGTTGTTCGCGTCGTTGACACTGCCAATCTGCACGCCCAAGCCATGAAAAGCGTCTTGGTTGTCTTTGATGAACTTCTTCTGTGCGCTTAGGTTTCCGCCAAGAGCTTTGTACTCACGGCTAAGCTTATTGTATATGGTTATTTGGTCGGCGACTTTTTCAGCCACCGCCTTATTGAACTCTTCCTGTTTCTTAATTGCTTCGTCGTATGCCTCCGTTGCTTTTCTCTTTGCCGAGGCGGATTTGGCGGCCAATACGCCTACGGCCGTCGCGATTGCAGCCACGGCTGCTGCAATCCAGCCCCACACGGGTATGGACTTGATGGCGAGACCTAACGTGCGGAACGTGCCCGCCAGCGTGATATTGGCTTTGGCATTAGCTCCTGCTGCCACGGTGTTAACCGCCTTATTGGCCGTGTCTGCCGTCTGTGATGCCGCGCTTTGACCCGATGCTGCCGACACTGCCTCCTTAGACGCTGCATCAGCAGTGTTGGCGGCTGCATTTTGTGCAGTGGCTGCCGTGTTGGCCTCCGTTGCTGCCGTCTCGGCCACTTGCGCCACCGTACCCTCTGCCGTTAGTTTGTTCCACCATTGTTTCAGCCCGTTAAGCGTAACCAATGAAAATGCGCTGTCCTTATTCAGCGTCTGCTGCACTTGCTGCAATCCCATCGTGATGGCCATGAGTGACTGCACTTTCAGCATTATCTTGTTGAGTTCCTCATTTTCGCCCGCGAACAAACCCACCGCGCCTTGTGCAGCGGAGAATGCGCCCGAAAGCCCTCCCAATCCTTGGATAAGGCCTGCTATATGCTGCTCGTCATTGGCTAACACCTTTCCTTGCGCTTGAATGTCGCCCTGTATGTCCGTTAGACGGCCAAGTTCATTAACAAGACGCTTATATGCCTCGCTCTGCTGGTCAATGCCATTGGCAACCAATGTAGCCATCTCTTCCCTAAGGGCGCGTATCTGCCCACGCAGGGAAACATGTCGCGATGCAGCTTTCTGCGCCTGCTCGGCCTCAGCCCTCATACGCTGTTCAACCTTAGCGAGAGAGTCTGCTGTCTTTTCCGCCTCCGCGATGACTTTCTTGCGAGCATCGATAACCTGCCGTATAGCATCGCGTTCTTGGCGATAGCCTTGCATTTGTTTCGCGTCGCCCTTTTGGGCTGCCTTATTAGCCGCTGTGCCAAGCCTCTTGTATTCCTCTTCCAATTCACGGATGGCGGACTTGTTGGCATCGACCACGCGGTCTACCTCGTCAAAGCCCTGCTGTATGGTGTCCAGCGTTGAGGCTGCATTGCTCACCACGTCGATATTGACGGTGGGGATGTCGGTCAATAGGTCGTGCATGCGCTTCGCCTGCTCGCCAACCTCTTGCCCCATTTCCTCTGCAATCTCTGCAAGCCTTTTCGCGCCTGCTTCCGCCCCCGACATGTCAATAGCGGTGCCGATGTATAATGTGCCGTCCGTGTTGTTGTTCATACTCTTATAGTCTCTTCGTCTGCAAAATCATTGAATAGGTCTGGGTTATTAGCATCCTTGGTCTCATCGTACGGTAGGGCGTCTCCGTCATTGTCCTCATCCTTGGGCATCGGCATCGCGCTGCTGTATAGTATGGCATTCTGATAGCTGATGTCGTACAAGGCCTGCTTGTCGGTGATGCCGAATGTCTTGGCAATGCCCAATATCGTAGCCCAAATGCTGTCGTTTAGACCACTTCCCTTGTTGGTTTTAGAATGTTTGCCTCGCTTAGGGAAGTGGTAATTGAGAAAAAACTACCTAACTCCATATCTTTAAGTCGCTTAACAATGACATCAAAGAGTATGGAGGGGCGCACCTCCTCCAATATTAGGCGCGCCAATTCCGATTGTCGGTCAATAGTTCGCCTGACGGTATACTTTTTCCTAAAAACGCCCCACACGCGCCTTTCGTGAGTTTCCTCCACCTCCTCGGTCAAGCCTTTGGCACCAAGGATGAGAACAGCACAAATGTCGCCCAAGGCCTTGAAGTGGCGTGCATGGTGTAATACGGAGTTGAATATTTTCTCATTAGGCACGCGCTCGACAATGGGGAGCATTGACACCAACTCTGACACGAGGATGAGAGTGCCCACCGACGGAGGTGCGATTTCATACGTCTTACCGCCTATCTCGATGCTCCCTATATTCTTTTCAAGGATAGCTGCCGCTACCTTTCCCTCTATCGTCTGTATTTGTTCCATCATTCGTTTACTAATCGTTTGGTGGGGATGCGGGAGTTGAACCCGCGAGCTGCCGTCATGAACGTAACAGCCTGCCTCTAATCCCAATCCCCAATAAGCGGTCTAACCTCCCTACCGCAAGGGGCTGTCTGTTCCAGCCGTCAACCAAATAAACCAAATGAAGAAAAATGTTATCCTTGTGACAATCCACTACGACCAATCGGACGCAGCCACCTTGAATTTCTTGTACAACTCGCCGTCGTCACACGCTAGGATTTTGAAAGAGAGGTCGACATATTGACCCTCTTCCTCCGAAGAGCCAGGTTTGAACGAGACGTGTGTCTTTCTAGCCTTGATGCCCGTCGCGCCGATATTCTTAGGCGTGATTTTAACCGAGAAATAATCGGAAACCACATTCGACTTGACCGTGAGTTCTTTTTTCGGCGTGTCGATGGTCGCACCCGTAAACATGGATTCGGTCTCGAAATCCATCTCCTTAACGCGTGTGGTGATGGTGATGATGGGTTCGCCCTCTTCCTCGGCTACCACTACGCCACCTGACGCCTTGGCCGTGAGTTTCTCACCCTCTTCAACCGAAATCGTGGTAGATTTGTCGTTGATGATGCCAACAGACTTGAGCGTGGTCGCCATTGCGTCATTTGCGCCCGTCTTGCCAACCTCAACCTTACACTTCGACCACGACATGATGATGCTTTCTTTTGCCATAATCTTATTCTTTTTACGATGATAACCTATAAAATCTAATTCTTGCGTACACAACGTGTTGTTCCACGCCCTCTACCGCCATTGTGGTCGGTGATACGTCCGTCTGCATGCGATACTCGGTATTGGTGTTATCGTTAACAAACGATTGTATCAATGCCTGCAATTCACCGATGCGCGCTTTGTCACTAACCTTTCGTGCGGTCTTCTGATAGGGGACATCGGGGACGTAGACGTTGACGATGACAACGCCAGATTGCACCTGCTCGTCAAGCCCCGCTAGGAATTTGACAACCAAATCCTCGGTGTGCGCGTTGTCGGGGCGCATGTCGGAGCGGTACACCCCGCCCTTGACTGCTTTTCCCAGCGGGCTATCCTTGATGAAAAAATAGAAGTCCCGCTCAATCTGTTGTTCTGTCTTAACCATAACCCAAACTCATATCTTGCATGAGGTCTTTTAATAGGCTCTGTGCCTTTAAGTCGGCCGATGTCAACACGTCCTTATGGTAGATATTCTCAACGTAGGCTGCATAGTGCATGCCAGCGCAGATAACCAACACGATGCCCCGTGGGTATTGCGCTTGCAGCCTCTTCAATAGGTCTTCCGCAGCGGTCACGCCCTGCGCGCCATTGCCCGCCTTGCCGTCATACTGCTTTGGAACACCCTGCTTGACAGGCTTGCCGTCTTGGAGCACCACGTACCCGATTGACGACCGAAGATTGCCCGTAATGTCATTGTAGCTGCCATTCTCACGCGCTATGCGCACGCACTCTTCACCAATGTAGGTGAGCTGTTCGACAAGGGCTTTGGCGATGTCCGCAAGCTTCATCTTCAAGCCCTTTTGAAGCTTCAAGACGTTAGTCTTATTGACCAACGCACCTTTGTACTTCCCGCTTGTCGGTGACTTCCCTGCCATTGCCTATACCATTATCTGTGTGCGTCCTACGGTGGTAAGAGGCTCGGAACTCAACACTCGGTATTCGCCCAGTTCCTCTCCGTGACGCTCCAACTTGACGCGGACGTGCGGAAAAGGCATGACCTCAACCAAGATGAGGAAAGACGCTTGGCGAAACTCACCATCCTCGTACTTTCCCTTACGAGTGTCCGAGTTGGTCTTGATTGAACAAGGGATAGGCGCACTCCATGCGCTCTGCGCGGTGTCGGACACCTCGCCCCACTCATTCAACCCTCCGCCATTGGGCATCTCGTACCTTAGAGTTCCGTTTGTCCTCATACCATCAATTACCATAAGTGAGTGCCATCCTCAATAGTCGTAGCTTCACCGCCCAATACCTCGTCTACGTCAACTCCATAAACGCCACACCAATATTTGATGCTGTTCCGTATCGCGTCCTCGCGCACGGCCGTCGACACGCCGTTTTCGGAACGGCTGCTCTCGACAAAGCCCATGACGAGCCGCACGGCCGTACAGAACAGTTTCTTGTCTGTCGGCGTGGCCTCCCCATCGGGTGATATTCCGTGGCTTGCAAGCACGAACCTAACGGTCGCGTTGTCGGGGTAGAATGTGTTAACGATGGCGTTACACAAACTTTTTGTCGCATCGAGGTTGGTCATGGGTTAGTTCTGCGTTTTGAGGGTGTAGATGCCGTTCATTTCCGTGATGACGGGAAGTGCCAGCACCTCCGCCTTAGTGAACTCAACGCCGTTCGAGCCTTGTGTCTCGCCAACACCCCACTGCGATACGCGCACGCGGCCGTAATTGGAGTAGGCGACGCCATTCTCGGGTTTCAGCTCGTTGTTCGCCCATGCGTTCTTGACTACGCCAAGTTGGCCGTCAGGAACAAAGACTATGTTCTTCTCATTCCACGGATTGTAGGGTGTACGAACCGTGCCGTTTTGGATGACAACTTGACGGCGCATGGGTTCGAAGACGGGATAGCCGTTCTCTTCCATGTACGCGTTGATGTCGCGAAGCTGCACGATGCGCGAAGACTTGTCCGTGCCGTGTATCATCTGCTTCATCTTCTTAGACCTACACATGTAGGAAATGAGAGACGGGGCGAGGAGTGCCTTGCCGAACACCACCTTGTCTTGTGCCACGTCGATGATTGCCTGAATGTCTTCGAAGCAGTCGACGGTATCGATATTGGCGGCCGTCCAATCGGTTTTCGACTTCGCGATGTTCTCCTTGGGCTGATTGTAGCTGATAGAGCCACGCACACCGCCCTCGGGGTTGGTTGTGGCGTCCAGCACGAACTTGCCCTCATTGGAGAGCGCACCGAGGAAAATCATGTCCAGCTTACCCAACACGGAGCGCACCACGTTCTGCACGTTGCCCCACATGAGTCCTACCAGCTGTTGCGTCTTCACCTTGTCGGGCAATGACTTGCTGTCCAAGATTTGGAGAACCTTGCGGTAGTCCTGAATGGTGAGGGGCAGGGTGATGGCGTGGTTGAGGACGGCCTCCTTCAAGGTGTCCAGCCCGTGAGTGCCAAGGATGGCCTCTTTCGAGTTCTCCCCGATGGTGGGGGCGGCCACGGTCAAATTGTACTGCCCGATTAGCTCTTCGAAGTTCAGCCCGACTGTCGGGACATCCCATTTGAGGAACCGTTCGAAAATGATGTTGTCAAACAGCCGCTTGTTAAGCTCGCTGATTGCGTCAAAGCGTACCTGCACGTTCTTAGTGAGTTCGCCGAATACGGAGCTAAAAGTGAATTGTGCCATAACTTGCATTACTGTTTGATGAACAAGATGTTCGGGTTATACTTCATGCAGATGCCGTTGAGCCAATCTGCGATAACGGGACATGCTAGGCTGGGGTAGAGGACTACCGCCTCGTAGGCCGCATCGATGGTGGGGATGCCCCTGCCGTTAAATTCCTTGTCCGCACCTACTACCGCATTAGGCATGTACTTCGGTTTGGACGAGCCGCCTTGCAGCTCCGTGCCCTCCACTATCACGTCATTTTCGGCCAATCCCGTATAGGCGGCTGATAACGTAAGCGTGTCGTACGCGTCATTGGTAGTGTCGATGGACTTGATTGTCGGGGCTGCGGTTGATGCTCCAACCTTGGTGATGGTGTCACCAACGGTGAACAGATGCCCCTTGGGAACGCGCGGAGCGGTGGTCGTACCGCCTTTGAGGACGGTAGCCGTCTTGCACACCGCGGCTGTCATCTTCTCGAAATCCACCTTGATGGGCGTACCGCGCCTAAGCAATGTCCCTATGGGGAGCTGCTGCTCGGGCTTGAAGCCGCCAGGCAGTATCTTGCACTCGCCTCGCCAAATGGAGGGGAAGCTGCCCGAGAGGTGGGTTCTTTCAAATTCAATTGCCATGTTACATTCGAATTTAAAGGGTGAAACAAAAATGATTACTTGCTGGGCAAGCTTTCAGCCCAAGCCTTGGCGTCGGCTTTCATGGCCTCTTCCGTCTTGCCCATCTCCAATGCCGCGTCTTTGGGCATCAGATTACTGTTGACCCAATCCTGCTTGACGGCCTCCAACTCCTTGTCCAAGTCCGCATCGTCAGCGAATGACATGCGACTAACCAATGATTGGGGCAGCCCTAGCTTCTTGGCCTTTTCGGCAATGACACTGTTTCGCTCCGCTTTGGTCTTCTCTGCTTTCAGGGTCTGGTTTTCCGTCTCCAAATCGGAAATCTTCTTGTTTACCGTCTCCATCTGCTTCTTAAACCATTCGGGTACGTCCTTGTCATCATCGCCTCCGTTATCACCCCCACCGTCACCATCCTTGCTTGATGGTTTAGGCTGGTTGCGATTTTTGCTCGTCTTTCTCGTGATTTCCCCCTGCATCGCCTTTGCATAAGGCACAAGCAAATCCGCTTTTGCCGTGATGTCCTCTTCCGAGGCATCATCTTCGAGGCCTTGTGAACCCAATTCGCAGAGTTCGTCCAATGCCTTGTCTGTTAATCCCATGTCCTTGCACTTCTCGGACAAGGTCTTACGTAGTTTCTTGTTCATACTTATTTTGGTTTGTATAATTTTCAAGCAAAAATAGCGAATAAAAAGTATGAGTACTTAATAAGTATCTCGATTTTTGTATTTTTAACTATGCGGAAAGTATAGTGATAATAGGGGTTTTGCGTAGGTTTTGTATATTTCGCTTTGAAATAAATCACCAAAACCTTGCATATTTTTAAAATATGTAGTAATTTTGCGCTATAAAAGATACTCAACAGGTATTTATTTAAATTCAACGCAATATGAGATTATTCACAGACAATTCGGAGGATTATCTTCCGAAAATTAAAATTGGACAAGTATGCCACAAATGGTTTGCGTGAGCAAATAAACCATTTCGTAGAAAAACAAGTGGATGTGCCGTTCACGATGCACAATATCTATCAAGTGTTGAATATGGTTATACAGACCACTGGTCAGCGTATGGACAAGGCCTTGTTAGAGGCTTTCGACCTCATCTGCTCATTATCGGCCGAAAACTCGACCGCTGGGGAGAAGTGGAAAACGAATGCAAACTACATGGTAAACCGCAAGTTCATCGTACCTTACATGACAAGCTACGATGTGCGGTGGCCACGAGATTATGTAACGCTAAGTTATAGCAGCAATGAAACAAAAGTTATAGATGTCGTAAAGGCCTTGTGTTATATCACGGGTACTGATTATAATAGCATCAAGCCTTTGAATGGACTTATCTATGAGAGTAAGATACCTTACGGGCAGTGGTTCGAATGGGGTTTCTTCCGCGTCAAGGCCTTTAAAAAGGGCACGATGCACTTCGAATTCTTGGACGAGGCTGTTTGGGCGAAATTCAACCAAGCGGTAGCCAAACAAAGGGGTTGGGTGCTGCCCAAGAAGAGCGGGAATAAGAGAAAACAATAATATTAATCGGGGGTGGGATAATCGCCCATCCCCACAAAGCTATACAATCATGACAAATTCGGAAATGGACAAGCTAGGCGCGCTATTAGAACAGCGATACAGCCTATTTCACGCAGACCTCATCATGCGTGCAATATCAGACGAGAGCGTGTCGCGCGAAGACTTCATGCATGGATGTGAAGAGATACTCGCCAATGAGGTTGACGATGACGAATATACGCCCCAATGCTGGGCGGGAATATAATAACTTGGCTGTCCGTGCGTTATATGAATGCGTGCAGGCAGCCACAATAAGGCAATAATGAACAAGAAATATAAGGCGAAAGTGGTGCATCTGCATTTAAAAAAGCCGAAAAACGGCCAGTCGGACTTCTATTTCGGCTCGGTGTTAGCGATGTATAGCGTGTTGACGCGCGAGGATATGGGCGCGCATTATCGCACGATAACGCACGCGCTATTCCATTCAGGGGCGTACGAGAACAAGAAATGCATCGTGCGATTGGGTGAGTTGATTAGGAAGAAACACAACGAAAGGGAGGATTAATTAATCATATAATTATGAAATACGACTTTTATAAAGTAAGAGACAAGGATGTTATCTATTGGGTGGACAACGTAGGTGTCTTGGGAGAACATCTGTTTTCTTTTGACAAGAAGACCATATTTAACTTATTTGCAGACTATCCACATAAGTTGACACCAGAACAAAAAAGGATATTTGATAAGGAAAATCCATATTGGGCAGACTTCTTTAAAAATAGAGAATAATGCGCCAAGGTTACTTATTTCACAGAACCGCGGACACCCTTTCTTTGTTTGTCTTGTGCTGTGTTTATATACCCAAGCATGCGGACGAAGCCGTGGTCGCCTTTCAACACTCCTATATCTATCAGAACATCTGTCACGTCTATTTTCATTCCGTACACAGTATGTGAACGTTGTGCCCTAAACCTTTCTTTTAGAACTTTGTCTGTCAAAGGCTTAAATCCATTAGATATAGCAGATTGCAATTCCAAATATTCAAAGCCCACATTTGTCTTCCGCACTATTGCCGCGTGTCGTCCGCAGGTGAAATAATATTCTTTACCCATTACCGCTTTTGACAGCAAAAAACGCGCATTGTCAAAATCGCTATACGCTTTGTTAATAATACCTCCAACGCTTTCAGTGATACTTTTTATATTCGCCGTTTTGGCAAAAAACTCCCTGCTATAACCGTCCCTGAAATCAAGCACATCTAAACCCGCCTTGTTCCCCGCGTACGTGAAAGCCAAAGAAGAGCATGAACCTTTTGTAAGGTCACCACCGCCGACACGATTAACGATTTCTTCTTCTTTCAACACACTATTCAATGGCCTTACTTCCCTATAATCTATTTCTGTCTTATCCAAGGTTGACAACACGCTGTCCAAAACAGTTGTCTTATCTGTGAGTTTCTTAATTAAATCATCTAACTTTTCCCTTTCCGCTTGTATATGCTTGATGTTACCAGCTCCTATCGCACGTTGAAGTCCAGACAAATCTATACCAGAGAGAGTTTTTGCGATATTTATAGACCTGTTGGCCTCCTCCAATATTGTACGCTTTCTTTTTGCAAGAACCAACGCTTCCTTGCGTACCACCCCCCAATCTGCACGTTTATATGCACTCTTCAAATCATAATAATGACTATCGGGATAATCCTTAAAGTCTCTAATGTATGCTTCCGCAGCCCGTATAGACTTCGCACGATAGCGCACCCTGCGTCTTATTGCGTCCACCTGCTCTGGCGTGCGTGCATCGTGTCGTTTCTTAGCAATTTCTATCGGGGTAAGGGCTTTTGATTGCGGATTGATGATGTCGTCAATTTGGGCGGCATTGTTTTTGATGAAATACGGCTCTTTCCCACTCTTGCGCACCACATGTATCTTCTCCTTGTTGTCCCTGACCCACGACTTGAAGTTGTCAGGACATTCGGTTATGCGTTTCCCCTTAGGGGTGTACGTTTCGCCCTTTAACTTGGCGCGGAAGACCTTGCGTTGCTCCTCCCAATCGACCAAGATGGGTGTGCAGACGCAAAAGCACTGCGGATGCCATCCGTCAAAGACAAAGTCCTTGGGGTAATTGCCTTCCAAATCATCGCAGATGTCCCTCTTGGGATGATTACGTGACAATTCTATGTGTTGTCCCAGCACGAACTCCATATTCTGCCATCGCTCGCGGTCGGCCTGCCTATATGCCATATTCGTTTCCGTGCGCGCTACGCGCATGGCATTCTTGGCAGATGACTTATATACGCCTGCTCCCGTCTTGTAGCTGTCACGGTCGTAATCGACCCATCGGTACTTGCCCGTGGTCTCATCCTTGATGCGTTTTTTCCACTTCCTGCCGTATACGGGTACTTTCGTTATCTCTCCCGTGTCCTTGTCCACCACCTCTTTTTCTCCAGCCTTGTACCGAAATCTGCGGAACATCAACTCGGGGTCATTGAGGTACTCTCGCACCTTGCGCGACATGGAGCTTGCGCTGTCCCCCTCACCGATGGCTACCGTCATGGCCACTTCCATTTCCTCGCGCAACTGTTTAACAGATTTCCACACCCTATCGGACAATCCCAACCCCTTGTCTGCACGATTGGCGAAAGCGTCACGTGCAGAAGTGTTTCTATCGACCCATGCCGAGAACTCGGGGCTGGACAACACTTTTTTGCCGAAAAGCGAAGCGATGAACTTGTCGCACTCCACATTGGCCTCCTCCCATTCAAGGTTGATGCCGTTACGGATAGCTGTTGTGACGGTTGATGCTAGACGACGAAGCAGCATCTCGACCTCTTTCTGCATCTTCGCATTCGTCCCGTCAAACGAGTACATTACGCCCTCTTCTAGCTTGGGCATAGACTTGTTGAGGGCAAGAATGTCATTCACCGTCTTGGCGAACAACAATCTCACCCTCTCTGCGTACGCTTCCGTCCTTTGGATGCGCAGCACCGCTGACTTCTTCTTGTCAGAAAGTTGTTGTTTTTTGTCCATCGGGATGTGTCAATATGGATTATTCGTCCTCTCCCTCTTCTCCTGCGTTAGCCGTGCCTGCACCACCGTCTTCACCGCCACCGAAGATATTCTCCTGTATCTTCCTGCGCTCCTCGGCCTCGGCTTGTATGCGCTCAATCTCTCGGTGCGTGTCCTTGATGAGTGGGTTGAGTTCGATGCCCGTCTCCGAAGAGAGGATGCCAGCGTCAACGGCGCGGATAACGTTATTGAGCGCATCTGCAACATCGTCTCCGAACGGCTCTTGGAACTCATGCCCGACTTTCAATGCTTCACACTCCGTATGCAATCGGACATCCAGCACGTTGCCAATGATGGCGGTAACGAGTGATGCCGTGCGGTCTAGCAGTTCATCGTGCGTCTCCTTGTGTTTGGCCGCCTTGATGTCGGCAAGCATCATCACCGTACGCAGTGCCTTGCCTGACAGTTGGGACACTTGTTTAAGGGTGTCGGTGGTGATATTGGGTGTGAATGTCTTCTGCAATATTTGGTTTTGAAGCCACTCTATTTCGTCTTTCTTTGACTGTGGGGCATTATCCCAAGTGAGGTACTTGGCCGCCTTGTCCACCCCATCTTTCCCATTGGTAATAAGTAGCTTGGCCGCCTCTTTCTTCTCGGGTACGTTTTTCACGATGTCTGCCGCCATGATAGCCACAGGGTCGGCAAAGTAGTCGTTGGTGTCGGCCGTGCGCGATGCAATATGCTCTTCGCGGTGGATAAGATGCTCCGCCCCTTTCCACTCCTTGTCCTGTTGAAAGAGAATAATGGGTATCTTTCTGATTAAGTTCGGCTCTTCCATCACATCCCAGCCGAGAGTGCGTTTGGCACAGCGGTATATGACATCCTTGGTGAAGATGTCGAAGTGATAGTTTACCTGCTCTTTTTCCTCTTTGACGTAGTACCCCCATGCGATGGACAAGATATTTTCGTATTGGTCTCTGCGCACGAAGATTTCGTCCCCCTTGGACGCTGCCAGCACGCGTATCTGCGCATCAGGATTGCCGTCATCGTCCTTGAAAACGCGAAATAACATTGCGCTTTCGGTCTCTGCTCCTGCGATGCGCTTGCATTGCCTAATTTTGCTGTCAAAACGCAGCCTCTTCAGTGTGTCTTGGAATGCCTTAAAGGCGTTGTCCGTGCCATCTGACAATTGCGTCCACTTGACGGGACGCCCATAGAGGAAGACGAGGGCAATCTCGTTGATGAACACCTGATACGGGATGGGCAGCTTCCATACCTTTTCCACCCGTCTGAAATTCCCGTCCTTGTCGGTTACAATCTTGTCCTCACGCTTCATAATCTGATGCGTGCTGACATCGTACTCCTGCACTGCCTCCACAATCGCATCAAACCGATTGCTCATCTTGTCTTTGACCGCGGAAATGTCCTTGGCGACAAGTAGCTGTTCGAACTCTTGATTGCGTCCAACCAAGGCGTTCATGTAATTTCTGAATAAGTCAAATAATACCATGATATATCTAATTTTTACCGTTATTACAAACCGAACATCCCCTTGTCCAAGGCGTTGTAGTCTATATCTTCACCCTCGTCGTATAGGTCGTTGATGGCATAACCTAGGATGTCCACAAACTCGTCATGGGGCATCGACGGGAAACCGCACACTTGGTTCAAGAAGTCCTCATTCCACGACCCCTCCACGATGTAGACGCGACCACACTCGATGCGGGGCGAAACAACACGGAAACGCACCTCCTTGTCATCTGTCGGGGTAGGGGTCTCCTTTACATTTAGTGTGGAAATCTCGCGCAGCATCTGCACCACGCTAATGCCGTTGGCCTTAGGCTCAATGTGCAATATGCTTTCCTTGTTGCCCTCGTGTGCTGCGATGTAGTCGGGCAAAAAGCGCAATAGGTCGGGCATTTCTTTCCACACCTGCTGCGCGTCATAGAGGTATATGTTGTTGCGGATGCGGCACGCGGCCAATATTCCGCTTGGGTCGTTGTCCTGCCCCTTTTTCTTCTTGTTGTACGCTGTGTCAAGGTAGAAGTGCATCGGCTCATTGAAGCGCATAGAGGTGAACTCCGTCATTGATATTCGCCTGAACCAATCGCGCTTGACGATGTTACCACCCTCAATTGTCGGGTGCTGTTGGTATAGTGCCGAGAACTCACGCGGTGCACGCGCCTTTTGTTTCAAAAGTTTATTTAACGAGTGCCTGTTTTCCCACAAGGCCTCGCCTATATGTCGCGGTGAGCCGATGCCCCCATCACCCTCTTGCTCGCAGATTGCAGGGATGGACAGCACCGTCCAGTCTTGCGGTTCGGCCTTTAAGATACGTCCTGCTAGGTCGTCTTCGTGCCAGCGCGTCATGATGAACAGCTGCTTGGAATTGTTGTGCAAACGCGTGGACAACACGGTATTGTACCAATCCCACACACGCTGCCGATAGGTCGTTGAGTTAGCTTCGTTGGCATCCTTGACGGGGTCGTCGATAATGGCGATGTCCACTGGCGTTCCCGTGAGAGAACCGCCTACGCCAACCGCCTTGTAAAAGCCTCGGTGGTTCACCGTCTCGAAGATGTCGACGTTACGAAGATAGCCTTTGGTGTCGGTACGGATATTCGAGCCGTTTAGGTAGGTGTTGGGGAATATTGCTTGGTATTCCTTGCTATCTATCGTACGCTGTATGGAACGCGAGAACTGCTCGGCAAGGTCGGCCGAGTATGAGCTACCGACAATCTTCAAGTCAGGGTCTCTACCCAATGCCCATGCAGGGAAATTACGCGAGATTATCTCGGATTTGCCATGCTGAGGCGGAATGAACACCATGAGGTTCTTTATCTTCCCCTCCAAAAGTGACTGACAACCCTCCGCGACAACTTTGTGAAACCACTCCATCTCATATTTGGGGTTGGCGTAGCCGAGGAAACACGAGAACTTGCTTGGGGCTTCGAGCTTTAATTTCGCCTGCCTCAATTCTAATATCCTACGCCTTACCTCGACACTCCCATTTCTCATTCTCCTTGCGTTTCTTCCTTGTCTTCGTCTTCGATGTCAAACTTTCTCAATCGCTCCAACTCCTTGTTAACCTCTTCAAGCGTCAAAGGTTTGTCGTCCTCCTGTTTCTTGATGGCAACATCCGCGCGCTGTTTGTTTTGATAGTGGTCGGGGTCAATGTTGGTAAGCAGGAAGATGGCGGCTGCCACGTTGGGCTGGTAGTACACCGTCTTCTTCTTCATCTTCTTGATGGTAGCCTCGCCCTTGGCGTTTGGGATGTATTCTGTTTCTGTCTCTTCTCTGGAATACCCACGCGCCACCTCAAACAGTGAGGTGGACAATTCGTGCGAGGCCTTTTGCTTGAACACCTCTCGTGCCTTGGTTATGGCCTCCTTGAACTCTGGCTTGTCCATCCAATGGTAGAATGTCTTATTGTCGATTGAGAAGACCTTGCAGAAGTCCTTGAAGAGCGCGCCCCCATACTCGATGAGGCCGTGTTCTTCAACCCATCTTGACATTTCATTGACTAGCGTCTTATTGTATTTCCCCATGTCGTTTCATTTTTATTGTCAACTCGGATTTATGGGATGGAACATAGTTGAAAGAGTAGGTTATGCGGTTGTCGCTCTTAGCCTTGTCCAAGTGTACTTGCCCCATTTGGGAGGCATAACCACTTTTACTACGCCCGTACCTACACAACGCCCAGCATGGGTTGCGTAGAAGTGCCTTTGTCAATGCAGGCGTAGTGGTTGTGAGGTTCAGCCGTAGCCCCTCGTTAGTTATTATTTCTGCAACCTTTTGGATGAACGTAGTTCCAATTCCAACGCCTTGGTAATCAGGTAATACGACAAGGCGATGTACTCTTTTCCATCCTTTTCGGAGGGGGAATTGGATTATTCCCGTATGACACACGAGTTCACCATTCATCACCCCCACGAATTGTCGTGATGCAGGATGCATTTCCGTGTTCAGATAGTGATACTTGCGGAACACTTTCCACACAGCAGCCTTATCTGCTCCCCCCACTTCGTATATCTCAACTTGCACCCTTGGCCTTTTGATTTCTCCTGCGCAAAAAAAAAGCGTTGTTCATCGGTGTTGTATATCCAATCGGGTTCAAGCCATTCCACAATGTCGTCATGACAGGAAACCGCGATGAATTGTTTGTTTGAACGGCGTACGGCCTTGGAAATTGCTACGCTTGCTGTCTTCGCCACTTCGCGGTTTACCACGCTTGTGAACTCGTCAAAACAAACTAGCTGTTTACCCGACAAAAGACAATAAGCCAGCTGTACACGCATCTTCTCACCATTGCTCAGCACTTCATAGGGTTTCAGCCAAGATGGCGGCGATGCAAAACCTACATTGGTAAATGCGCGCTCAATATCCTTGATGCTGGCAGTTTCGGGCATTGCGTCTATCACCGCGCCGTTACCCGTATCAAAGCCGTTGAAGATGCAATCGCCGAAGACTTCACGGGCGATGGTTGTCTTGCCCGTTCCCGAGCCGCCGACAATCAACCCTACGTTCCATTGTTTGCCGTCAAGGTCTATCGTGCCAATGAAATGTTCATTGATATGGTTCACGTCAATGTCGAATGCCCCAATCACCGATTGCGTGCGGAAAGTCGCTTTTGGCGCAACTTTCTTTATAATGTCAAAACTCGGCATTTATATCCCTCCCCTGTCAGTTTATTGAATACCTGTTCTTGTTCCGCCTCTCCCATGCACTCAACCACGACTTCGTAGACATCGACCACCTTGTCACTCAAATCTTTTTCGGGCTTATTCCCTGTGCTGCCCGATGCGCCATCAAATGTCGGTAGGTCAACGCCCCAATCCGTGAGTTGGTTTTCGTCCCACTCGTTGGCAAGCATGTCCCAGTCCCACTTGCCGAAGCCATTGTTGTCAATGATAGAGTACGCCTTGATTTCCTCGATTGGCGTTTCCTTGGGAATAATCACACAGGGTGCTTCGGTATAGCCCAGCTCTTGCATTGCTTTGAGGCGCATATTTCCACCAATGGCAATGTAGTGTCCGTTCTCCAGCTGGTACACTAGAAGTCCACGCAAAGAAAGCATGTCGGGGTGCTCTTGGACGCTCTTTTTCAGTAATGCCAACTTCTCTCGCGTGATGTTCCGTGGATTGGAGGGAAGTCCCTCCAATTGTCCCTCGTTGGGTTCGATTGCCGACAAGGGGAGCATCACCGCCATTACATCAGCTCGTACTGTGTTGTCTGACTGCTTTTTCATTCGTTTGCAATTAATCAATTCGTTAAACGCAAATATACGAAAAAGAGTACCTATCGGGTACTCTTTCTTTGCAAATTAACAAAATTCAACGCAAATAATCGCTGATTTCGTTGATAAAATCTTCAAGTGAGCGGCAGATGACGTACTTATATCCTGCCCATTCAAGTTGCCTCTGCATAATCTTCTGCGATGGCTGTTGCCTGCCTGTCTTTGTTTTCATTTCAACAAAGAGGGCGTGATGCCCTTTTGAGGGGAAACAAAGTATCAAGTCGGGAAATCCTCGTCGTGTTCCCATCCGCTTGAACTCCATCGCCTCGAATTGGGTGCGCTTACCCCCGTTGGGTGAATGATGGAGTAGGAGGGCGAGTTTTGGATATTGCAGGCTAAACCAATTCACGCAAGCTATCTGTATGCGGTCTTCTTCGTGTCTCATAACGCGCCATGTTTAGTTTTACGCTCTCCCTAATATCGGAATGGCGTAAAGTGAATAACTATGCCTTTGAACAGCTTACTTTCTTGCGGATTTTTCCCGAATATCCATTCCTTGAAATCCTCCACCGAAAGGCCGTCATTTTTCGCGAGCGTGTTGATTGGGACAAACGCGTCGCCGACTTTTGCCACGATGAAATTGTTCTTGTGGTCGTATCGTATTATTATAGGCTGATAACCTATATTCTCCCTTGTGCGTAGGATTTCCACCTGTGGCGAGTTGTACGGCCTGCCCGACCATTGGCGCACCGACAACACATGGTCTCCCTTTTTTATTGCATCCAGTTTTTTTTCCCAAACGGCGAAATTGTCGCGGATTGTGTGTATTTTCCGCCCTGCGGCAATGCTTTCCTTGAACCCCGTCTTTTCCCCTGCACGACTACTATTTAGTGGAAAGACGCGCGACATAAGTACGATTACTTTCTTGTCCATGCTTTACAGATTATCTATTTCTTTGTTGATTTCCCGACACCGAGCGCAAGCGGTGTCACAGAACATCGCAATCAGTCTCAGGTCAACTATCACAATATGGTCATCATGATTATCCTCGTCCGCCAGCCTAAGGCGCTTTTGGCAGTTGTTCAAGAAATCAATGCACTCTTCAATTTTTTCTTTTTCCGAAAAGAGCTTTTTTGCCCTTTCAAACGTTTCTTTGTCCATGTTATCTTACTTTTGTTTCATTGTTATTCTTTCCCCCACGCGATGTCTGGTGTAGGTTAAGCTGTCAACGCTAAACTCTCTGACGGCGTATTTGCTTGCCACGTAGAACTTCCACTCTGACGGTACGAGTTTCGGCACGTGCATATGGTGTGGGTAAAACACTCTCGGCACGTACGCGGCCTCTTCCACGACATGCGCCTCTTCATTGTCCATGTGTGCCTTGATGTATTCCTTGCACACGATTATGCCCTTGAAAGGCTTCGGCTCACAGCCGACTATCACAGCCAAAAGGCCTATTGCTAAGATTGTTCTAATCATTTTCTTTGCTATAATTAAATAATTCATTAACTTTGTACTGCAACTTGTGATTTAAACATTTGGAACTCTCCTTAGGGGCGGTGACACAATCACCGCCCCTATTTCATACTTCAATTTTTATCACATTGGGTACATCTTCTACAAGCATCGGTGCAAGCATAAATCTTATCCCATCAGCCTGCAATTCGCATGCTTTTCCATAACCAACACCATACCCTCCGTGGTGTGTCATGGTAAGTGTTTCCAATTCTAGGAGTTCCATCGCTTGTGCGAGGATGTCAAGCCTATAACCCATGAAATAGGCCTCACCAAGCTTTATCGGCGTGCTAAAATCGGCAACCATTTTCCCAGTCTTCTTCGGCTCACCCTCAACATATCCAGTGCCAAAGCATATCGGACAATCAGCCGTGACATCATGAGTTGCCCCACCTTTGTCTACGTATTTGCATTCTACCTTTCCGCTGCCGCCGCACTCGTCGCAATCAACGTCTTCTATCTCTTCCTCTTCTACCATCGGCAGCTTGGCGAGTGCGCCCTTAATGGCTTTAAGCGTTACTTTTACATTGTATGGAGTTCCGAAGTCAACATTTCTTGTTATTTTCCTCTTGTGGTGCTTTTCTGAAACGAGTTCAGCTTTTACCGCCACGGCCATATGTCTATTGGCAGCCCAAACTTCATTATGGACTATTTCAAGAAACGGTTCTTGATACTCACCAAAACAGGTATCATCATTGCAGAATAAGTCAAATAGTTCCTGTTCGTTACTTATCTTTTTCATTTTTATTCGTTTAAATTGTTATTCACTTGGTAATTTGGGTATTTCCATCCACCATTCGACATCTAATGCCATGTCGCAGTCGTCATAGAAATAAGGCTCGTCTTCGTCCTCTTTCCACGCATAGTATGCCATAATGAGGTCTCCGCCCCTCGCCGCAACAAGGAACGTCGGACATATCGCGTCGCCCTTACATTCCTTTGGCAAGTCCCCATCGGCAACGTTGTGCCAAGGGTTGGCAGGGTGGGCGTCCGCCCATTCCGCGCCTGCCTCGAACGCTATTGATATGCTAAAGTGCATTAGTGACATGTGGGGGATATTGTCTTGGCAATACTTATTAGCTGCCATTTCTATTAACTCTTCTCGTGTCATAATTTGCACTTTTATCAGGTGTTCAACAATAGCTCATACAAAGCCATATCAGAGCATCCACGTGGTTCAGTCTCGAAATGTACATCAGTACTTTCGTTATAGGCATATTCTCCGCCTTTCCACCCTTCAAAAACCTCAGATAAAGCCAAATCAATTAGTTTAAGACTTTCTTCTTTACTTCCTTGTTTTGATGGAACAAAAGCTACCTCTGCGTATATTCCCCTCCAAGAGAATACATCCACTAAGTAAAACTTCGGTGTTTCAGTATTTTCAAAATACTCTTTTAAATATTGTATTGTCATTTTATTCTATTTTTTGGTAATTAATCCCATTGTATTTTATTGTTTCTCTACATCAAACCACAACTTGATGTGCTATTTGTGTTTGTTCTTTCTTTTCACATTTCGCCTTTTTGTATGGGGCGTTGAACCAGCCCGACATTTGTTTCTTTTAGAGGGCTTACTATACATGTACTCTTCTGGAAAGGGTTTGTACATAAGTGTTATGTTGATTTTTTGATTTATCATATTTTATATCGTTTTTTATTAACCTAACTTATCAAGCATATAATCTAATAGCTCTCCATACTTTGTGTAATAAGCTTTTGTTTCATGATTATAGTCCCCAATAGTAGTATAGTAGAAATCACTAACTTGACAATGTACATGCCGCATCCACTTTGTTTTCATCGGAGTGTTGTCAAGACATGAATTGCAAGCTTTTTTAATCTTGCGTGGTAATAAATGTGCCATTCTTCCTTGCTTTTTCTTTTTCGTTCCAATACCTTATAGACAACAGCCTAGTCACCGTTAGTCTTTCTTCAAGAGTGAGCATACGCCCACCGCGATTAGGGATGCCGCCATATCTAGACAACTCCAATTTCCCGTTTTCGTCATAGAATATCACGGCAGGCAGATTGTCGGGGGCGAAATGCTCCCTTATAACTGCCAACGCCTTAGCCCTTATGCTCATCGGCAGGCAGTAATAGAAAGCATACACAAGGGGGTCATCATGTTTGTGGCCTTTCTTAAAGTCAGCCTTTAAATCAGAAAGAGACCTCTTAATCTCGACCTCGGTAAGAAAGCCTTTCTTATTCACTATCACGAAATCCGCCTCGTATTTAAGCAGTCCCCATGAAAGGTTCGGTATTATAATGTCACTCCGCTTATTCCACAGATGGTAATTGCGTAATGCTATTTGTATGTCTTCAATTGCTAATGATGTGTCCATATTATTGTTATTTTACTAACTCAAAACTAAACATCCATCCCATCAGGGTATTTCGTAGGTTGTGGAATATAATTATCTGCTGCTTTCTTACCACATTTTCCACATACCTTATTAGGGATGACTTCTCTGTGGAAGAACTCATCATCATACCCAAAGCCATTTTCAGTATGGCCACAATGTTCGCACTCGTATACAGCCTGAAAATCTCGGCGATTTTGTGCTATTATTTTCTTTATTCTCATATTCTTACTTTTTTATTCGTTTTACTTATAGTTTTATAATCTTACTCCATAGGGATGGGCAGAAATGGTGTGTTTATGTCACCCCCCCATGTACGACTAGCTCATATTTTTCAAAGTCGAAATTCTTGTAAATAGAGATAAAGTTAAATATCTCATACTCATAGGTAGAACTGTCTGACACGAGCATCCTGTCTATGTCATTATCTTCTTTGAAGTTAAACTCCATAGATAAGGGTTGACCCTCCCATGAATAATGCCATCTCCTGTTTTTTAGCGTGACGTAATCTTTCATCCTAATTAAGCTATCATCGTCATCACCAAGCATTGTTTCCAAATAGGAGACAAACTCCTTCTTAATTTCAATAATCCATTAGTACAACTGTTCCTTAGAGACTGTTCCCACTACGGTATCTTCATTCTCGTCTATCTGAGTAAATAGCCTATTGTTTTCATTTGACGAATGACAAAAAATGTTCGTGCAAGTATCAAATTTTACATACTCTGCAACTTTGCCATAAACATTCTGATAACTCTCATAGTCATTCTCATCTTTAAAGGAGTTTCTCAATTTAAACCCCTTTGGCACTCTTACGAAACTTATTCTAAATCCCATTTCTTAACTAATTCAAAATCATACACCCACACATAGGGGTTACTTTGCCATGTGCCTTTGCCGCTAACCTTATCGATGAGTGCGGAAAATGCCTCACGAGCAGTGTCGAATAGGAATAATCCACCTTTGGAAGACTGGAAACCAAAGCCGCTTTCTGTATTTTGGTAAGATGCAGGTACGTAATAGGCGATGCCCTCACGTAAGCAATCATCATTTGAGATGTCTTGCAGCCGTTCAATGCGCACATTGGTTATCTTAATCCTATTCGGCATCAGTTCGGGCTTGACGAACATCTTGTTGGTATTGCCTGGCACATCATACCCAAATTTATCGAATTGGGGACCTCCAATGTCCAAATAGCATTGTGCCACCGCCACCACTTCACCAACCTTGTAAGGCGCATGTTTTATTGTTTCCTCGAAGTTGCCAAGTGGCGTTCCGTCCTTAACAATTCGCCTTGTTTGGGTTTTATCCCCACGCAGAACCGCTTGCGTGAGGAGATACTTGTCATTGAACATTATCTTTTTCATATCATGAGTTTTCTTCGTGAAACTTTTTAAGTGTGCCTCTAACAATTTCAAACGCTTTGCGAGCCAATTCATCTGTTCTGAAATAATTGAGCGACATGTGAAATTCATCATCGTCTTCGTCGCCCTCCTCCGTACGGCCTTCAACCGAAAACCCCGCATATAGGTTCATTGTGAAATATCTTTCACCCTCTTTTGCTCGCCAAATTGTCCTTTCAAGACGATTTTCTTCGGCATTCCACCGCAATTTTTGTTCCGCCATCTTAGCGATGATGGTTTGCCTCTCATCTTCCGTGGCTGGGCGGAATATCTTAGCTTGCCTCTTTTTTAATTGGCCTAGGGTAGAGGCGTTGTCCCAATGCATATATATGATGGGGTCTCCATTATTGTCCTTATAAACGTATACTATCCCCATTACTCCCCCTCCGATACTAGTGACAAAGTCACCATCTTTGAACCTCGGCGTTTCCATTCTCTTTTTCTCGATGGTGATGACACCATCCTTTATTTCGGCCTTGCAGCCATCGGGGATGTTGATTTTGTCCCCGCAATTCAAAATTATTTTCATGATTAATCCTCCATTTTATTTGTACCTCTTTTAAGTTCATTTATTAGAATGTCTGCATATTTGACACAATGATGTGCATCTAATCTAGCACTCTCAATGTGTGGGTAGTCAACACCTCTAACATATAGGTATTTTGCAATCTCAAACCGACGTTGCTCCCAATCAATGGACTTCTCTGGGACGTCAGTCATGTCGCTGTTAAAGCCCTTGTAGGTCTTTGTTTTGTTCTCTGTTTCCATAATTTTATTTGTTAGTCATTTCATAAAGCAAATCCAATGTGTATTGGCGCGTTTTCCTGATATGTGACCGAATATAGGCTTAACGGGCGTCAACTTCAATATCTCCGAAACCTTGATGTCCGTTTCGTTCCATTTGAATATCAGAAACCCACCGCACTTCAGCACTCGAAAACACTCGGCAAACCCCTTACGAATGTTGTCTTCCCAGCCACAGCTTAAATGTCCGTATTTAATCATTTGCCAACCTTTTAATTGCTTTTGTCCCCTGAATATTTCAAGTGTGGAGGGTCAAACACAACCATTGTGAAACTTTCGTCAGGATATGGCATATCTGTAAAATCCGCCACTATATCAGGATGAACGCTGAAAGCTCGTCCATCGCAGAGTGTTGTATTGAAATCTCGGATGTCTTGAAAAAGGACACGCTCGTCTTCCTTATTGAAGTAGAACATTTTCCCACCACAACAGGCATCAAGTATCGGCTTGGGCTTGTTAATTCTTTCCATTTTGTTAAAGATTGGAATGTTTTATTAGTTCTGGATTATCGTAAGTGTTTCCAATTATTTCGAGTTCATCATCTTGCTCGATAACCCAATCTAAATCTAAACAGTCCTCTCCATCCAAGGATAACCAAATCATAAAACGAGAGCCACAATATCTTACAGTCCCCCTGTGTTGTCTGTCACCACCAAATGCATCGAATATGGTGAAACTAAGTATGTCACCCTCGTATATCTCCTTGCCATTACAATCAGTAAGCCCTGTGAACTGCCCGATTGTATTAGGATTTACGTAAATCGCTTTCATTTGCTTTAATTCGATATTTCCTACTGGAAATAATATAGCATGGATTTCATCAGATGAAACTAATGAACCATATATCCATGAGTTGCCTAAGTTTCTCTTTCCTCGGAATTTAATTTCTCTGTTCATAATTCTTTTATTGTTCTATACAACAATCTTTCGTGGTTCATTTTATTTGGAATTTTCCAAACATGTTAGGTTCATCCGTTTGGCGGGTGCCGAGGATAGCATTAACTCGTGCTATCTCGGCGTCCACCTCTTTTTCAACGGTTTTACACTTGTTTAGCACCGACATGTTTCGGCTCTTTGCATACGACCTTTGTAAGTCGCGCATTCGCGAAACTTTGTCGAAAAACTCACGACTATTCATTGGCGGTCTTTTTCTGCTTGTCCTTATGGAGATAAACGTCAAAGATTTTCGTTTCCTCAACTTTCACTACCTCGTAATTGAACGTGGTTGGCGACATGACATCGTGAATGTGTTTTTCGGCTTGCGCGGTCGATGAGGCTTGAACCAAGTAGATTACGTTCTGACGCTTCTCCTTTCCCGATTTTTCGTCAAGTATGATTAACGAAAGTTTGGTCTTGTAATACTTGTCGTCAGCCTCTTTGTCTGAAAACAAAACCTCCTTGTATTGCGCCTTGCGGATGTCCTTTATCTCGGCCTCACCCTGCACGTATGCGGACATTTCTTCGATGATGCGCTTCTCTGCCTCGCTCCACGTCATTGCGTCTATGGCGTACGCCTCCGTAACCATCTTGACAAGGCCGTCTTCTTGCGTTTTCTCGTACTTGAATTTCACTTCGAAAAATTGTGCTATATGACTTTTCATTTTTTTGTTTAAAATATTGTTGTTAAATAATTATATGTTTATTATTACCCAATCATTTCGGGATTGTTCTGTATGTCTCCTACTACCAAGACCTTGCCCCCGTAGTCTGTCATGACGAAACCGTACAGCGACCGCGACTTTTCGCCCTTAAATCGGTCTTGGGGTAAACCACATCGTAGCAATAGCCGTGCAGCCACTTTTTGTTCTTGGTATTCCAGCCCCTGAACTTAATCTGACTTTTCATTTTCATTTTCAATTTCCCTTTTGATTATTTCGTTGATTTCGGCCGCACTCTTGTAGTCCTCATTCTTTACGAGTTCACTACGTAAGAATAGCAATTGGTTAATGAGAACCATACTATAACGGCTATTCGTATAGTTAAGGTACTTCTCAACACGGTTAGCCAATTTCTTGAACTCCCGACAGATGTAGAGGATGCAGCAGGCATTGGTGATTACCAGCAGTGCATAAGCGATTATTTTAACGTCTTCCATCATACGAACAGTTCTAGTTGTTGGGGGTTGTACAATGATTTAAATTGATTAATCCTAACCATCGCCTCGTTGAGTTTCGGTAAGACGGATACTCCCCTTGCGCGACTTTTGTCTTCTTCGTCATCGGGGATTCCCCCTCGAAAAGCGATGTCGTCAAGCACTTGTTGGCAGCATTTCTTTGCCATATCAAGTCCAGCTACAATGGCCTTTTTCTCGTTGTCAAACCCCTTGTCTGTATTTTCGACAAAACGCGTAGGGGAACTTGAATATCTATCCCAAAAGAATGTCGACACGCCGAAATCCCATCGCCCATTGTCAGATTTTGCGGTCGTTATTGTAACCCGACAGACGCTATTCTTCCAGTCTACGCAGACGTGCGGTGTCATGCATACTCCGTGGATGTTGAACCCGAACTCCCCATGTTGGTGTACCACCTCCGAGCAGGAATGCGTGCGCACCCATTCCGACCACTCGTCAGAGGTGAATGTCCGCCCGTCACACGGACACCTCATAAAATATTTTTCTTCCATTTTATTTGTTGTTATAATTTGTCAAAAGGCCTTGTTTGCGACACATCTGTATCGCGTTCTCAATATAGCATTGGACGTTCGACTTTGCCGTTTCCCCGCTTAGCCCCGTTCGCCAAAATTCGGCTTGCCAATCTTCTAGGCTCATATTGGTGGAAACGCGGTATTTAAGCATAATGTCGTTTATTTCTGTACACCTCTCGTACTCTTGCCTTTCCTTGAATATCTCACGGATATTCGCAAGTACGAAACCGCCATATCGCAGTAATATTTTTTCAAATACGTTCATTATGGAATTATATTTACAAAAACATGGCTACTCCCAATCATATTTCATCCAAGCGAAACGTTTGCGATGCTGGATATACTGCATGTCGTGTTGGCGGTCGTACGCCTCGCGCTCGAATGCCACATTGCGGTACGCTTTGCGCCAATTCCAAAAGTAGAGCATTGTCAAGGCGAAATCAATAATGTAGAGTAGGTAGAACCCGATGAACCAAAGTTCTTTTTCTTGCTCGTAGTGGATACACTCGTGGTTGTAGTCCGTGCTTGTGAAGCGCGCCCTTTGGTCGTTCCTCACGACTATCCAGTGAAGCAATGTTATCGCTTTGTACCCCTTGAAAGGAAACCAGCTACAATAAACGATTTTCATTTCGCCGACCCTTTCTTCATCAACTCTTCCACCAGCACCTCGTCTTCCGAAAGCCCCGTCGTGAAGTGTACTCTCAGGGGTGCGTCTTTGATTTTTGATTTCTTGTTGTTCATATCGTCTTAAATAATTTTGTTTTTGCCGCTTCTTTTTCGTTCTGTCGCACTCAAATGCGTTAATCGATAACTTATAGAGCTAATGTTGTTTTAACGCGACAGGCGTAAGAAATCACGACTTTTGTTGTTTTCTCTTCATGTGCTCCTCGTAACTTATCGCCTCCGAGGCCTGCCTTTTCCGCTCTTTCTCACGCTCTTCGGCTTCGTGCCTGGCTATCGTTTCGGCTCGCTCTCTTCGGAAAACTACCAGCGCGGAGGTAATCACCATCGGGTCGACATTGCCGTAGAAACGCCCGTACCGCCCAGCCTTGAAGCGTGAGAAGAAAAGCATCAGCTCGGTTGTCTTGAGGTAGAAGTACTCACTTGCGATTACCCTCGCGCACTCTTCCAGCTGCGCATCGGTGAGCTTGTTCTTACAACCGCAGTACTCGGATAGGTTCAACAACTGCGGCACCAGCCACGATGTCGGCATGTTCTTGCCGTACGCCTGCCGAAGCGTCCCCAGCGTGGGGGCAGAGCCGAAATGGCATCTGTCGGGATGCTCGCCGAACTCCACTTGGCGGTCGGGGTTGAAGAGGCACATGAAGTTCTCGCGGTCGCCATACCTAGCGAGGCACGCCTTGGCCATTAGCCGCTCGGGCATCGTCTTCGGCAAAGAGCCTGCGGACGATGTTGGCTGCCGCTTCAACTCGCTGAGCCGCTGATTGATTACTTGCTTGATTTCCATTCACTGCCATTGTTTGTCGGTTATCGAAGTTGCCGTCCAAGACCTTGGGGAAGTTGTTGGGGCGGAATATCCACTCGAAGCTTGCGACGAATCCCCGTCCGCCCCCTCCGTTGAGGAAATCGCTCCGTGCTGCTTTCGCTATGGCCTCCCGCACGGCGTCGATGCCGTACTCGCGAAACCTCGCGGTGAGAAACGCTAGCCTTTGCCCTTTCAGTTTGCCGCGGACTTTTGGTATCGACTTGTCGAACATTTCGCGGTTGAATATTTCCCGTATTTCTTCCGCATCAAACTTGGCCTCGGCCTTTTGCATGTTGTCGTTAGACAACATCTTTTCTTTCTTATCTTTCTTTTCCTTTCTTCTGTTTGTGTCCCCTATGGTGTCCCCTATGGTGTCCCCTATGGTGTCCCCTTGTTCTTGGTAACGTCCATAATTACAGATGGTTAAGATTGATGTTTGCCTACCCCTTACAGCACGCATTATCATCCCGTCTTTCTCTAACAGCTGTAAAAAGCGAATAATCCTTTTCCTATTCCGTCCCCAGCGTTCTGATAGGTATGAGATTGAGGCGATAGTCTGTCCGCGTTTCAGTGTAAACAGATGCGCGTCGTACATCACTTTGTGGTCATTCCATGCAGCCATTGTAAGCAAATCAAACCACCATTTGAAAAACTCCGCATCTTGGAATATCCAATGCTTGGTGATGTCGCGGCTTAGCTTTATCCAACCATCTACCATTATAACCCCCCCCTTATCCTAGAATATACTTCGCCCAATATTGCATGAACTGCTCGGCTGCATACCTTGCCAAGTCCTCATTCTTCAACATGAGGCACGCAGGTGCATAGGCAGATAGGGACATGTTGTCGATATTGTGCTTCCACGCCATGCCTCCGATGTTTGGAAAGCGACGTGAGAATACGAACCGTATGTCTTCCGCCTCATCGTCTGTCATGTCTTCCAATACATCCCTAGGGAACAGTTCGAACATAGGCAAATAGCAGGAACTATGTCCACCCCATTTCCACCCCTCGTTGAGTGCGGCTACGATGATGCGCAGCTCGAAGAATGCCAGCGCACACTCGTCGCCACCAACCTTGACCAAGGCCTCTTCGGCCTCCATGTAGCCAATCACATATGGGTGATTGTATCCTAATGCCTCAATGGCATCGTTGAGCGACTGGATGCGCTCTTTCACGCTGGTTGGGCGCAGATTTCGCTTCCCAAACACGCACGCCAACTCCTGCTCCACATACTCTCGTGTCATATTCGGGCGAGTGGTGAGCGAGTTGTATAGTTTGTGCAAATCTGTCTTTTTTATCGTTATTATTGTTTTCATTTTTTTTACTTTCGCTAATATGGTTCTTTTGATAAATCCATTACAAAACCGCGTTCGGCAACATAAACGGGCTTGCCCGTAGCCTTGCCTATCTCATTTTTGAACAGTTCTGCATTGGAGTTATTGCCGCTAAGGTGTATCAGTATGATTTCTTTCACTTGTGTAATGTCGTTCTCCGTCAGCACACCCTTGGTTGTCTGCAATTCCATGTGCGAGCGCATAAGGCGTTCGCGCATTACGGCAGGTACGAGCCCGCTGTCGATATTCCGTTGAAGTGTGGCGTCAGAATAGTTGCATTCGAGCATGATGTGGTCAAGGGGCGGCAGCTGCCATTCCAGCATCATCGTGTCGGTGACGAATAGAAGCTTGCCCATCTCGACATGCTCAATGATGAACCCTACACAAGGCACGTCATGCGCCACTTCAAGGACTAATATGCGAAATCCGCCAATGACATATCCGCGCATTGATTGGATTGTTTTGCATAATGTGCGATATTTAACGTCTAGCGCGACGAATACGTCCTCGATGGCTAGCACCCTTATCCCTGCCTTGATAACGTCATGTAGGGCTTTGGAATGGTCTGAATGCCTATGGCTCACGAGGCAGCCGACAACGCCATGCAAGTTGTAGTCAAGTCCTCGCTTTATCTTGCGGAATGGCAAACCGCATTCGAGGATGAGCTTTTCGCCACTATCGGCCTGCAATATGTAGCAGTTTCCGCTACTACCAGAGCCTAGGCATTTCAATACCATCCAAAATTCCTCCTACACTTTTTGTTAATAATTGGGTGCAGCATCAGTATTTTGTTCGGCTGATGCTTGCCCTTGCTTTATTTCCCCCGTCTCCGTGTCCACGTGCTCATACTCCACGGCCTCGGCAATGATTGTCTTGCTGTTGCCATGTTCGGCGATGGTTTCATCGCGAGAATTGCCTGCATCTTCAACGTCTTTGTCCATTGCTGATTGCATTTCAACGGAGAGGTAGCCATACTTCGACAACAGTCGGCGTATCACGGTCTTCAATCCCATGTCGTTGAAATTTCCCTGCCACCCCACTTGTGAGGACACCGCGCCTGACTGGGCGGCGGCAATCAGAGCCTCGGCCGTTGGCTTGTTTCTGCCCTTGAAAGAGGGCGAATAGCGCAAGGCGTAAGCGGCCATTTCCTCAATAGGCACGTAGAGAGTCTTGGAGAAGCCGTTTAACAGCTCGAAGTAGCAGAAGTAACCGACAATCTTGTCGGACTTTTTCTCTCCATCGAACGCGACCTCGCCTTTGAGCTTGTCGACCTTACGAAGTTCGCCCTCATAGACAAAGTCCGCGTTGATGGTACGGTATTGCCCCGTGCGCATCGCCAGCTGTATGTAACCCTTGTAGCCAGGCACGAAAGTCGGGGTGGGGACTTTAGAGAAAGAGCCGTCTGGGTTTCTTACGCTATTGTTGAACACGATGATATAGGCGAACCCCAACGCCTTGTTTAGCGGCAGGCGCATGGTGGCTGCGCGTAGTGCTTCCAACACAACCGCCTTGGCGTCACATGACTGTAATTGTTTTTCATTTGCGTATAGGTCGATTAGCGATGCTACAAAGGCATCCTTATGTTCTCCAAGAGCATTCTTAAACTGCTCTTGTATTGACGGCGCGGCGACAATCGATTTAAGCATGTCGATGGGCTTTTCTTTTTTTACAATTTCGTTTGACATAATTTTTTTGTTATTTAAGTGAATATTTAGTTTATCTCCAACTTCTCATCCTCGGTGACAACCAAGCGGATGAGTTGGGATGGAGTAGGGAGTATTGAGTTGAGGCTCTCTGCGTTGTCTACGAATATGGGTGCGGATATGTTCACGGAACGACATATAGCGTTGATGATGTCAATGCCGATATTGATGACCATCGCATTGTTCTGCGTTGAATACGGCACGCCATCCACTACCGCCTCGCACGTCTCGACCACGCCTCCATTAATCTGCGTATCGAACATTTTAAACTTAACAATCGTGAACATGGAGTTAATCTTGTCCTCAACGAGTTTAACTCGTTCCTTGGCGAACTCCATCATTGTGTCTTCGGTGGCTTCCAACTTGGCTAGTTCTTCGGATTGTGAGCGCAGCTGTTTCTCTAATTCGGCGAGACGGTCTTTGCCATCTTTGGCGTATTCTTCTTTCGCAAGTTCGGCCTTAATGCTGTCAATTTCTACCATCATTCCGCGCTTAACAGATGCAAGTGCGCCCGTGTCGGGCATGTCGTCCTTGGCCTCCGCCTCGATTTCTTTTTTTAGTGCATTGGCCTTGTCTTTAAGTTCGGCCAGCTCTTTGTCTGACGCCATTAATAGTGTCGCATCGGGTGCTGCCAATTCCTTATTGAATAATGGGTTAGCTGCATATTCCTTGATAGCCACCTCATTATTGGCGATGCAGCTTTGTAAGGTCTTGATTTCAGCCTCAACGGCTTTCATCTTTTCGGAATTGGCCTTTCCGCGCGCGGTGTTGTCTTCCAGCTTGCGCTTTTTCTCTTCGTTGAAGTGCGACAGCATTTCCGCCTGCTTGGCTTCGATATCGTCAATGTCGAAGTGACGGTGGCAAGTGGGGCATACAAAATCCTTGTCGTCAAAGGTGAGCTGTGATTTGTTTATTTCATGCCATTCGGCAATCATTTCTTCGCGAACCTTGACACACTTCTCTAATTCCACTTGCTTGCTCGCAATTTCCTTTTCTGCTCGCGCGATTTCGCCTTTAAGACTTTCTACCTGATAGTGCAACTCCTGCTTCGTGTCCAGCTCCTTGCGATAGTCCTTGTAGGCTTCTTCCTTGATTTCGGCTTCGCGCTTGACTATTTGATTTTTGATGTCGCCCAATTCGCGCGTTTTCTCCAATCGTGCGCCCATCTTGTCATTATACGCCTTGGTGATGTCGGCAATCTGCTCTTCGACCTTGTCGAGTTCGGCCTGTTTCTGCCCGAATGCGTTTTTTAACGCATCGAAATCAATGCGTTTGCCGTCTCTGTCGCATTCCATTGCGGTGATTTGTCGCTGACACTCATCCATGCGCTCGGGAAGAGCATCAATATCAGCCTTGATGCGCTTCTTCTTGGCAGCGACCTCTCGCTTAAACTCCTCCATCGTCTTGCCCGTCATTTGGGCAAGTAGGTCTTGGAAATTCTTGTAATCCTTGGCGACCTCTTCATCCGTCACTTCGCCCGCCATGCGAAACAGCATTGCACGCTGCACCTCCGCTTTTTGCGAAGAGAAATACAAGGGATTGGTGATGAACTTGAATACTTGTTCGGGGCATATACTCTCTATCTTCTCTGCCCAATCGTTAACTGACATCGGCACGTCATTGAACAATCTCTCTTCCTCGTGACCAGCCATCCTTTCTATGGTGGTGCCGTGTTTCTTTTGCCATTTCTCCGTAAAGCGACGCGTCAAGGTGATTTTCTCGCCGTCTACATCCAGCACCCCCGACACTTCGTGGGGCAAGCGTGGGATGGTTTGTCCGTCTTTCCCGTAGGTCTTGATGCCGAACTGCTTCCGTTCCTTACTGTCTTTGCCAAATAGCAGCCACGTAAACGCGTCAAAGATGGTGGTCTTACCAAGGCCATTTCGCCCCGAAATGGTGGTTACGTCATCATTGAAGTCAATCGTTAGACTTCTGATGCCCTTAAAGTTGATAAGGGTTAACTTTTTTATTACAATTCTCTTCATTTTGTTTTAGATTTTATCTTTACATTCTGTTTAACGCCACGTGTGTCGTGGCCTTGTTGTTTATCTCCTCATTGGTCGGCACGCGTTGGCTAAGCTGCCAATCCTCGATTTCCGACTTTTTGAAGTATACTTTATTGCCTTTGCGATAGTGTGGTATCTCGCGGTCGCAAACCATGTGGCGTACACGGCTTGTTGATATACCTAGCAATAAAGCCACTTCGTCTGTTGTAAACACGTTTTTCGAGCCAATGGTGATAAGTCGCTCGATGCGCGCCAGCCTTTCGTTCACTTCCATACGTCAGTCCTCCTTGGCCAAGTTCTTTAATTCGGGGATAGAGCCGTTAGCAAACCATCGCTTAGCCAGCCGATAGAAGGCATATAAGGCCACTATTCCAATTACTTTTGATATGGCGAACTCGACCAGCCATTGCGCCCCCTTGCTGCTTGGTTCTGAAAACAAGCCCACGATGGCAAGGAAAGACACCAGCATCAGTGCGTGATAACGCCAATTTGTTATTATCCTTATCATAGCTGTATGTTTATGCGGTTCTTTCGATTAAGGGCAGGATGCCTGCCTCTTTCAGGGCGTTATACAGAAACATCCGTCCTCGTTGTGTCCATTCCGTGGACAATCGGGTGTCGGGTCGACCGTCCGAATGTTGAAACGCGATGGTCTTGCTATGCACATACCCCTTACCCATGAACTCGGTGTACAATATCCATTGGCCGTTTACCTTGCGCTGTATGCGCATTTCTTTCAGCCGCTTGTTGAAACTTACGGCAGACATCCCGTAGTCGGCTGCAACTTGCGTTGTGGCAAGAGTACCCTTGCTTTGGAGAATGATGTTAAGGTAGTCGTTGCCTTTTTGCATTTGGGCGATAAGCTGCTTTTGGCCTGCATTCTCCGCTTGCAGCTGCTGAATACGCGCATTGCGGTTGGCAATGGTATTCTGTGCTATTGTCATTGCCCTTGCCATTATCTCCGCATCGCTCATTTCAACGGCGGTGGCAATGTAACCGCCCGTCTTACGGATGGTGGGGAGAACCTCTCCGCAAACCCAATCTTGGAATGGTTCTGCTTGGGGCTTGTCAGAGCGCATAATGACCTTGTAGAGGTTTTGCTCGTTGACAAATATTGATTGCTGCTCGCGCCCTAGTTTGTCGATGACCCCAATCCGATTGTACCCATCTTTTTTTAACCTTGGCGTTACTCCGTCAACTCTCAATTCTAACACTCGACATAAGTCGCCCAAACAAAACAAAGGGTTTTCGGCCGTTCCAGCCGTGCGTATCTCCCCGAATTGGGGGCTGTTGAAAATAGTTATCTGATTGTTCATGTCACTAATTATTTGTAGGAAATAATTGTTCGGCATCACACTTGAAGTGCTGCGCCATTATCGTTCTCGCAAGTTCATCGGGGACTTGTCGCCCCGACAGCCACATTTTCACCGTTACGGTGGAGCGGTGTGTTATATTGGCCACCATTGTGATGAATTCTTGTGCGGCCGTAGGCTTGTCCCTTTCGGCCTCGTAAAGTTCTTTAAATGTCTTCTTGTTGTTCATATATTTTTATTTTATCGTCAAACATATTGTTTTTAATTAATCAGCTTAATTCCATATCTGTTCATAAACAGGTCTCGCGCCCACTGTGGTATATGAGAGGAAAACAACGCAGTTGTAGGTCGCTCATTGACATGCTCGCGCTCATAGTCTTCTAGCTCGCGGACATATTTACGAACCAGACTAGCGAAGTCTGTGTCAGGAACTTCACCTCCGCTAACACGAAACCTCTTCTGTATGTATTCGATGTCGGCGAATAGACGCTCATTTGATATAAATGCCTCGTTATTCCCATGTACATATATCACCGCGAATATCTGTGCACATGTATCTTCCTGTATGGCAGGTATGCTTACTTCAAGCATCGCCTCATTCCACTGTTTCCATAACCCTTTCATATCGTAATCCCTCCTGCGTTATATATCGCGCTAGCGTATTTCTGTCACACTTGCAGATTTTGGCGATTTTTCGTTGCGAGACCTTTTCATTTAACAGCTCGCGTATAAGCTCACGTTTGCCATGTAATTTACGCCTTTCAGGGCTTGTTTTCGCACCTTTCGGGCGGCCAAGTACAATGCCCTCGGCTTTCTTTCTCGCCAACGCCTCTTTTGTGCGTTGGCTGATAAGGTTGCGCTCAATTTCTGCGGATAGCCCAAAAGCAAAAGCGAGTACTTTACTTTGAATGTCATCTCCAAGGCGATAGTTGTCTTTGATAGTCCAAACACGACATTCCTTAGTCATGCAGATATTCAATATCTCCATAATCATAAAGAGGTTTCTACCAAGTCGTGATAACTCCGCGCAGATGATTAAATCGTCCTTTTGGACATGTTTAAGTAGTCTTCCAAGCTCGCGTTTGCTGTACGATTTCGTTCCACTGATGGTTTCGGAAATCCAGCCGTCCACCTGCATATCGTTACGCTTGCAGAAGTTGTTTATCTCGAACCGCTGGTTCTCCACGGTCTGCTTGTCACTGCTTACACGTATATAGCCGTATATCATATTCGTTCCAGCTTAACCGAGGCTCGCCAAGAAACCCCAATCTTCGTTTTCGTAGGTGATGCCAAGGTCATCAACGATATTCCACCCGTTCTCGGGGTTTCTCCCGTGATTGACCGCGTTCTTGCAGGCTACCATCAGATTTTTAAACCTAAACACACTCCTCTTCCCATTGAAGAGGATACATTCGCCAGCTTTCAAGCTAGCCGTTAATTCGTCAATATTTCTCATTTTTCTTCTTGTTATTTTGTTATTGTCAAAAAATATTCTTACATTTGCGCGATAGTTTTATATCGCGATGCAATTTGATTTTGTATCGTGATGCAAAGATAAACAAGAAAATTGTTGCATCCAAGAAAAACAACAATAAACTTGTTTTAATTAACCTTTTTAAACAATTATATTGTTGTATTTATGACTAAAAGTGAACGCTTCGGAAAAGCCATAAACTACTTGCGAATGCAGGGTGTGATTGCGAAGAATGAGGATGTTGCCACAAGAATGGGGGCAGACCCATCTAATGTCTCAAGGTCTATAAAAGGTACGGGAAATTACCCTAGTGACAGTTTCCTGCGTCGGTTCAACCAATCTTTCGACAACATTTTCAGCTACCAATGGCTCTGTCTCGGTGAGGGACAGATGCTTAACGATGAAGCACAGACGGAATTATTAAGCCAAAGGTTAGGCCGAACTGCTAGTGTCGGCCTCTCTGATGAAGTATATTCCATCCCATTGCTTCCCGTATATGCACAAGGCGGCTCGCTGAACGACTTCATCGTATCTGTCAAGGAGAGTGACTGCGAATGGATAATATCGCCTATCAAGGGTGTGGACTACGCCATAACGGTGTCGGGGGAGAGCATGTCGCCTGAATACCCTTCGGGTTCGCAAGTGTTGATAAAGAAGATAAATGAGCGTGCGTTCATCGATTGGGGGCGCGTATACGTGTTGGACACGTGCAACGGCACGGTGATAAAGCAGTTGTTTCCGTCGGAGAAACCCGACAAGGTGTTGTGCAAGTCCATCAACCCCGAATATCCATCATTTGAGGTGTCGATGGGGGACGTATATGGAGTGTATAGGGTATTGATGTGCATGAGTATGAAGTAAATGCGTTACAAGCTGTAATACTTTGGGTTTATTCACAATATAATTGGAAGAAAATGAAAATTATTTCTCTTACTCTGGCGTTTGCCCTTATTGGGCTCGGTGTTGGAGGCCTTATAATGGCTTATAGTGGAATGTACGATATGATTGTGGTGATTTTATGTGTTTTGTTCTTCTCGTTTATCGGAGCACTTATAGGGGGTATTCCGCCCGCATCATCGCCAAAAACAGCACCCGTGTCCACAAGAAATCTAACGCCAGCATCCTCTTCGCTTATATTCCAAAGTTTTCTAAGGATTGGAGATGTCAGGGGGAAAACAATTGATGAAATCGTATCGCTGGTAGGTTTTGATTATGCGATTATTGAGAAATGTACCATAGCAGACAGAAATAATGAAGCAGGGTTATATTATCGATGGAAAGAGAACGACAACGTCGTTATAACGTTGCTGTTTGGTGCGGACGGCAAGTGTATAGGAATTATAACGAAGTAGCTAGTATCGGCATTTGAACCATACAAGCACGTATGGCTAAGTTCCGTAAATTCAATTGATAACCCAATATAAATAACTGGTAAACAGATTAATGAAATGAAAAAATTACTATTTCTAGCAATAATGTCTCTTGCCTTGTTCTCTTGCAGCAAGAGTAATGATGATGAAGATAAGGACGCTTACCGCCCCGAAGTGGTGGAGGTGCTGAAAGTGTTGGAGGGCAAATGGCAAGGTGAGGGCGGAGCGTCCGATGAAGTCTTGACGTTCACCCCGTTCGGTAAGCAGAAATGGATAGAGGGTGCGGCAGGTGGCGTTATGTGGTTTCATGGAAACGCCACACGCGAGTTTGTCTACATCGACAATACTCCACAAAAGTGGAACATGTATTTCAATGTCGACCCGAAAGAAAAGAAAATAGGGATGAACGAAACCACCCCTGATGGAAAGTACAGCATCGTGACGACAAAAGAATATTCGTACACGATAATAGACAATAACACCATCGAGTTACACGACAGGTCACTGTCATGGATGCATGTATATAAGTATCATCGGATAAGATAACAAGACCATGAGCAGCCCACGCGCGTACAGCCAAGACACATTGGCGATTATGGAGCGGTTTTTCACCGCCTTTTCTGCCTGCGTCGAGCAGGGGCTTATAAGGACGGCCAAGGACTTCTGCGAAACGAACAACATTGCCCGCCCCCATTTCTATGCCCAACGCAAGCACCGCGGGCGCGGTTTCTTCGAGGCTGGATGGTTAAGCCTACTTGTGCGCGACTACGGGGTTTCGGCCAATTGGCTGCTGACGGGCAAGGGTACGATGTTTTTGCAATAATCCAACCACATTCAGTATGAAAGGGATATTTACAATCTTGTTTTGATGTTACCAAATATTGCAACAAGAAATTTTGCAAAACCACGTGTTTTTAACTTTTGTTTTCATTTCCGAGTATATTCGGAATGCTTGAAACCGCTTTCTGCTTGTTTTTGTCCAGCACCTTAGCATATATCTGTGTCGTGGACAATTCCCGATGGCCTAGTAGCTTTGATACCGTGTATATGTCCGTACCTAGGTCTAGCATCATTACGGCGAACGTATGGCGCGCGCAATGGAACGTTATCTTTTTATTAATGCCAGCGCGTAGCACCCATTCGCGGATAGCCGTATTCGTACAAGTAGGGGAGTGTATTTCGTCAAAAACACGTTCTTCGGGTCGCCCACGCTTGCCCATCAGCTCGGCTGCCTGTCCTGTAATGTCCAAGTACTCTTGTCCATTCGTTTTCTTCTGCTTGAAGATAATGCGCGTATATTCACCCTGTTGAAATACCTCGCTCCACGTCATACGTATAATGTCGCTTCTGCGCAGCCCTGTCAAACAAGAGAATAGAAATGCACGCTTGATATTGGGATATTCGCAATCAGTCTGAGCAAGCTTCCGTACCTCTTCAAGCGTCAGATACATGCGCATGCCGTCTTCTGGCTTGAAACTTTCAATGCCTCGCATCGGATTGTAGGGAATAACACGTTCTTCAAAGGCTTGGTTAAGGCATGCGCGCAGTTTATTGAAATAAGATAGCTTTGAGTTTCGCGCCAATGGTTTGTCCTTTAACCGCTTGCGGTAATCGTTACCCCACGCGACCGCGTCATGTTCAAGATAGTCCTTAAATCCCTGTACCCATTCGGGCGTTATTTGAGCAAACGTTATTCTCTCGTTCGGCTCATATTTCAGCATGTGCCGTAGGCATGAATACCAATTGCCCCAATTTCCCCTGCTTTCTTCGTTTCCACGCCGTTTCGCACACATGGCACGGTAATAGTCATAGAACAGAACTTCGGTGTTGTAGTGGTCGTTGAAATCGTACTCTCCATTTTGCAGGGCAACAATGCGCTTTGACTTGATGGAATTGGCCAATTGCAGCGTCTGCCTGTTCATCTCCTTGTCTGCCTTGCTCCTTTCGGGAATTAGGTACATTTTCAAGAATTCATATTCGCGCTTGCCATTTCTGTAAATGTCTAGATACAGGCTGATGTTGCCGTTAGCCAATTTCTTCTGCCGCAGCCTTATCGGTTCTTTTATTCCTTTCATAACTTGGTTTATTTGCGTTTAAAATGTGACCTTGTTACCGATTTTTAAAGAAGTAACAAACTGGTAACACAAATATAGCATATTAATGGCATACGTATAGCATAATGGCGATATATTTTATTTTTCTTAACCATCTTAAAATCCCCTCATAATAGGCTACTGGCGTGCGCTAGACAGCTAATGGCGTGCGTTTTGTTTTTAAATAAAAAGTAGCTTTACTTTCCGATGCAAAAATGCTTAAATATGTTGCCAAGAACCTCATTAGAGGTGATGCTGCCCCCTGTTATCTCGGCTAAGAAATGCAGACATTGGCGCAGGTCTTCGGCAAGAAGGTCGCCGCTGAGGTCGAGAGCGATGCCTTCAAGCACACGTTGGATGCTTGCGAGAGCTTGCGATAGGGCCTCATAATGGCGTACATTGGTAACAATCACATCGTTTTCGTGTATCTCCGGAATGTTTGCCGCGTTGTAGATGCAAGTTTCTAGAGTTTCAATGTTGGTGTTGAACTTGGCCGAAACAGATACGAATGTGGGCTGTTCGGTCCACGAGAAAGTGGGGAAAGCGAACGATTGTGCGTCGGTTTTGTTTGAAACCACGATGAGGCGCTTACCTCGCGTGTGTGCGTTCATCTCTTCTATTTCGCTTAATGTGGGGGCTTTGTCTATCACCCAAAGCACGATGGCGGCCTCGGTTAGCTTTTGATAAGTGCGTTCAATGCCCAACGACTCAATCTCGTCGCTTGTTTTTCTGATGCCAGCCGTGTCGATAAAGCGGAAGTTGGTGCCGTTAATCTGTATGGTATCTTCAATTACGTCGCGCGTAGTGCCATGAATATCGCTGACGATGGCACGTTCTTCTTTCAGCAATCGGTTAAGCAAAGTGCTTTTCCCAACGTTGGTTTTGCCCACAATGGCCACCGATATGCCTGCCTTTATCGCCCTTCCTGTTTCAAATGAAGTGGCGAGCGTTGCTATTTTGGTGCGAATTTCTTCGGCCAAGGCCTGCAATTCTTGGCGGTCGGCAAAGGTTACGTCTTGATCGCTGAAATCTAGTTCCAGCTCAATCAGCGACGTTATGTGCAGCAACTTGTCTCTAAGTGCAGCGAGTTCGCCAGAGAAATGGCCGCGCAGTTGACCCAAAGCTAACTGCGCACTGGCCCTATTGGTGGCTGCAATGAGGTCGGCCACGGCCTCGGCTTGGCTCAAATCCATCTTTCCATTAAGGAAAGCACGTTGTGTAAACTCGCCTGGTTGCGCTTGTCGGCATCCCAATCTCACCAGTAGTTTAAGCACTTCGTTTAGTATATAGGCGGAGCCGTGGCACGAAATCTCCACTGAATTTTCGCCCGTGTACGAGTGTGGAGCGCGAAAACACGTAACGAGAACTTCGTCGATGGTTTGCTCTCCTTCGTCTACAATGTGTCCGTATTGCACTGTTTGTGGTGGTAGTGCATGCAATTTTTTGCTTTTGGGAGCTTTAAAGGCGCGGTCTACGATGTCGATAGATTCGTTACCCGACACGCGTATCACGCCCAAAGCCCCGCCAACAGAAGTGGCCAAGGCACATATTGTTTGACGGTCGTTTAATAGGGCTTGCATTTCTTTAAATTCTTTCGAGTACCAGTTTTATTAGTTCGTCTATCGAGTTCTTATAGTTAGCATTCACATTCTTTGCTCGTCTGTTGGCAATTACCATGCAACAGGTTACGGCTTTATGTCCCATCAGTCGGGCAAGACCTGCCAATGCACTGCTTTCCATTTCGAAATTGGTGATGCGATGGCCATTGTATTCAAAGCTTTCTACTTTTTCGTTTTGCTTAGGGTCGGCCAATGGTATGCGCAACTCTCTGCCTTGGGGACCGAAAAATCCACCGCAGGCGATGGTAACGCCACGTACCATCTCGTCGCCGGCAATTCGTTCGAGGGTTTCTTTGTCGGCATCGATAACGTATGGCGCGCATAATTGTGGGTTCCACTGCATGTGCTGCTTGAAAGCTTCTTCGAAAGGCAGGTCGCAAACGTCGTTACGCCCGCTGTAAAAGTTCAGCAAACCATCAAAGCCAATGCTCTTTTCGCTAGCGATGAACGTGCCAACGGGCGTGTATTCTTGCAGTCCGCCGCAGGTTCCAATCCTCACTAAGGTAAGTTGGCGTAGTTGTTCTTTCTCCGTTCGGGTTTTAAAGTCGATGTTGGCTAGCGCATCTAGTTCGTTTAGCACGATGTCGATGTTGTCGCATCCAATACCCGTGCTAACCACAGAGATGCGTTTTCCGTGGTAAGTTCCTGTGATAGTGTGGAACTCGCGGCTCTCGATGTCGCACTCTTTACTGTCGAAATGCGAGGCAACGAGCGACACTCTTCCTGGGTCGCCCACTAAGATTACCTTGTCGGCAAGTTGTTCGGGCTTTACGTGGAGGTGGAAAATACTTCCGTCTCCGTTGATAATGAGTTCAGACTCTGCAAAGAATTTAGGCATAAGTTATGGAGTTTATTAGTTCGTGAGTTGGTAAGTTTATAAGTTGTTGAGCTTGTTGGCTCTTTATTTGAGGCGTTAGTGAGCCGGCGTTTTTAGAATTCGTTAGTCGATGAACGCTTTGGTGTGGTGTTTATATGCTGTTGAGTTGTCATTTCTCGAACCATCGAACGCGGTTTCCCTATTATATGGCAGGTTCTAAAAATACGGCCAAGCTAATTTTTAGAACCTGCCATAAATGTCGTTCTACTTATTCTCGTAGTTCCTGATGGCCTTCTCCGTGGCGTGTATTTTGGCGTCTAATTGCTCAACGTTTTTCTCTAAAGCTTTAATTGCCTCGGCCTCGTTGTAGCGCCCCTTGTGGTAGATGGCGCGTTTCTCTTCTAGCGTTTGCACGGCTTTGGTCTGCTTTTTATACAGCTCGGTAAGCTCCATGTATAGTTCCTTCCCTTGCTTTGTCTTGAATTGGGATAGGGAAGTGTACACTTTTGCATCGTTGATGGGAAAACGAAAAGCTGTTGTTTTCGTTGTCTTTGCACTGCGTGCTTTAAGCGATTCGATGCTTTTTAGGGCCTGGTCCCTATTGCCAAACGACCATGTTTGGGCAATGCTGCTTAGCTTGGCCAACGATTCCAGTTGCTGTTGGCTCACTTCGCCCTCCTTAAACGATAGGCGTTGGGCTGTTGGTACAAACGTGTAGATGCACACTTTGCCTTCGGGCTGAAACCTATCGCTCACCAACCAGCCCAGGTTGTCCATCTCGTCGATGGCCAGCAAATAGTCGTTGGCGGTAGAGTTAAACGGCATTCCGTAGTTTTCGGGTTGAAAGAACTTACCCGTTTCTCCGTCTTTGCGCGTCATAAAGAGGTCGTAGCCACCCAAACTGTTTGCTCCCTTGGCTGCAAAAAACAGAGTTATGCCGTCTGCCATGAGGAAAGGGTAGTTTTGTTGTTCAAATTCGTCGCCTATTTCGCTAAGTCTTTGAGGGTCGCTCCATTCTGTTCCGATGCGGTCGGAAGTGTAAATGGCCGACCTTCGCGTGGAATCGCCTTCCGAATAGTAGATGGTGTTCTTAAATTCGTTCTCATAAACAGAACCATCCAGATACTTATGTTCCTTAAAGAAGGCGGGGTACGAAGTCAGAGTTCCTGCCTCTGGGTTCAGTGGAATGCTCGAAAGGAAGAGCGATTTCTCCACAACAACACTGTCAACAAACATCACTTTGGCCGTTGCACCCAGCATATTGCGGTACAATAGGTCGGCTGCGCTTAGTTGCACTGGTTGTGGTTTGGGCTTAACCGGGGCTTTCGCCTTTTTTCTTTGCGCGTAAACGGTGGTGCACAAACAAGCTATGATGAGCGTGAATATAAGATTTCTTTTCTTCATTTTCGTCTAGATTATACCGCAAAGTTACGCATTTTAAATAAGTTTACGTAACGATTGACACTATTTATCTTGATTTTAGGGTAGCATTGTCTTTAAATGAGGGATAAAAAGCGTTTCTAGGAACGCCCCACATCCTGCATCGTTCGGTTGATGGGGTAGGGGGAATGTGCCTTTTTTCGCAGTCTATATCGGCAGTTGGCCTATATGTAAACTATCGTGAAACCATTAAAACGCGAATAGCGAGCAGAAACAAGAAGGTTTCTTTTGAGGTTTCTGCCAACGATAATGCCATTATCTTCGACCTTGAAAGGCTGTAAATAGATGTCAGACGACAACAAATTGTCGGATGAAAAGTACTTATAAATGGTTTCTTTGGCACACCATGCCAACAAAAGGTGGGCATTGGTGGGCATCGTTTCATTGGTGTTGACAAACTTATGGGCTATTCTGCTAACCCTATCGCTATCGTATTCAACGTCTACTGCTACCTCGCGAGTGGTAGAAAGCATCAGTGCCACAAGTCCCTTGGTATGACTTATGCTCACATAATAGCCCTTAACTAGGGGCTTCCCGTTGCTGTCGTGTTCAATAGTAAGTTCTGTGTTCTTTGTCATTTCAACGAGTAAGGCTTGTGTTGCCAGTTTCTCCATGCGCCTTTGCTTACTTCCGATGCTGTCTATCTCCTTTCGAAAGCTGTGCAGACAAGGATAGTTGTCGAAGAAGAAACGTTCTTCTTCGGTCAATGTCCACAAGCCAAGGGCGGCATCTTCGCCTAAACGCTCTATACGCAAAAGGGGCATAATGGGGAATTAAAGGAAATTAAAAGGACATAAGAGAAACACAGCACGTGCATAAATCTCTTATAGCGCGGGGGTATAGGGGGAGTGTAGGGGCGAGAAACTGTTGATGTAGGGCGTGTTGAGGAGGGTTAAGGATGAACAACAACCTTCACTCTACTAATGCGACGCTCCTCAATGGCGAGTATTTCGAACAAGTAATTCTTGTAATTTAGGCGTTCGCCAATCGAAGGGAAGTCGCCTTTAAGTTCAAGAAGAAGGCCAGCCAACGTGTCGGCACCGCCTTCAACCTCACTAAACTCCTCGTCATCCACTTCGAGTATCCTGCACAAGTCGCTCAACAGCGTTTTACCATCGAAGATAAACGTGTTGTAATTCAACTTCGTATAGGTCTTTTCCGTCTCGTCGTCGTACTCGTCGTTAATCTCTCCAACAATTTCTTCGAGGATGTCTTCTAGCGTAACAAGTCCGCTAGTGCCGCCAAATTCGTCTACAACAATGGCAATATGTATTTTGTTCTCTTGGAAATCGCGCAACAAATCGTCAATCTTTTTCGTTTCGGGAACGAAATATGGCGGCCTAATCAGGCTCTGCCACCTAAACGTATGCGGTTTCGTTAGGTGCGGCAAGAGGTCTTTTACATACAGCACTCCTTTTATATTGTCTGTGTTGTCTTGATAAATAGGTATGCGGCTGTAATTGTTTTCCTTTATACTTTCCAGTACCTCGCTGAAATTACACTTGATATCGATGTCCACAATGTCCTTTCGGCTGGTCATTATCTCTTTAGCCGTTTCGTCGCCAAAACGTATGATGCCCTGCAACAGTTTCTCTTCGTCTTTCAGTTCTTCTTTGTTTGTCAGCTCCAAGGCCTGTTCCAAGTCGTCAACGCTTAGCGTAACACTTTCTTTTCCCATCATTTTTTCGGCCAGCATACCCGTTTTGAGGAGCACTGTTTCGAGTGGCCAAAAGAGTTTTCGGAGAAACAGCACGCCCGCAACACTCCTGCGGCAGAACAACAAGGGGGCTTGTCGGCTCAAAACCTTGGGCATGATTTCGCCAAAGAGCAGCAAAAGAAAGGTGAGCAGCACCGTGAGCACCAAAAACTCGAGCCATTCCGCTCTTGGCCCAAAGTGGATGAGCGAGCCGAAGATGAAGTTGCAAAGCATGATGACGGTGACATTCACAAAATTGTTGGTGATGAGAATGGTGGCCAACGTGCGTTCGCTGTCTTGGCGGAGCATTTCTATTTTACGGTCTTTTGCGCTGTGTTCGACATCTAAGTCGGCGATGTCGGCGGGAGAAAGACTAAAGAAAGAGATTTCTGATGCGCTGGCAAACCCCGAGAGTAGCAGCAAAAACACCACTAAAAAGATGGAAATCACTACGCCAAGGGTGGGCGTCTGAAGGGTGATGTCGGAAAAAGCTTCTGTAAACGATGATATGTCCAAGGGGTTCCTCGTTTTTAAAACTTAGAATGGCAGAATTTCATCATCGGCAGTTGTTGCTGTGGTCGCCGATGGCTTCTGCTTCTCATTCTCAGGTTGTGGGGTGGAAGGCTGCGTAGTTGTGGATTGTGCAGCTGTGTGTTGTGCATTCTCCCCTCGCTCTGCAGGCTTGGGATTGAGCAGTTCCATGTTCTCAACAAGAATTTCAGTGACATAGCGCCGCTGCCCTTTTGGGTCGTCATAGCTGCGGTAGCGGATGCGCCCTTCGACATAGAGTTTGTCGCCTTTGTGCACATGTTTCTCTACCACTTTGGCCAATCCGCGCCACACAACGAGATTGTGCCAATCGGTGTGGTCGGGCACCTTTGTGCCATTCTGCAAGGTGTAGCCACGCTCTGTCGTCGCAAGCGGGAATTGTGCTACAGCTTGATCGGCGTCATAATAGCGCACGTCGGGATCTTTTCCCACGTTACCAATCAACATCACTTTATTCATTGTGAAAACTTTAAGTTGAAATGAATGAAGAAAGGACTATTTCCACATGCCTAAATAGCGGAATTGGAAATTCTTTCCTTTGGCCGATGGGAATTGCGAACGGTTATCAACACGTGTGCGTAGGTATTCAACAATACGGTCATAACAATCTTGTCCTGAATTGGCTTTGCACTGCACCACGAACAGTGTGTCGCGATATTCATGCTTGCCTGTGGTAGGAACGAGCACTACGCGTTTGAAATTTAATGAACCTTCATACCATCCAGGCTGCATCTCGGTGAGGCGCGTCATGGCTGAAGTCGCTAAAGCTTGTTTCTCCATCAAAGGAATATTGGGCTGCATAGCCTTCTTTTCTTTAAAATCTGTCATTGTTGTTGCTGTCGTCTTGATAATGATGAAAT
>ERZ772766.61-NODE-61-length-66665-cov-6.883036_pt1 | contig 66665 bp, 50 predicted proteins | sample MGYA00511379_ERZ772766 | MGnify/ENA primary metagenome ERZ772766 (study PRJEB29015, sample SAMEA2737895) | human oral metagenome | biome: human oral; feature: human-associated habitat; material: dental | place: China | collected 2116 ... | reverse complement strand
GCCTGCGTCATGGAGGTCACCTGACCACCGAAGCGAGCCGTGAGAAGAGCCGTCAGGTTGATCCCCTGGAAGGAGACGCTATTGCGCCAGCCGAGGTTACCGCTAGGTAGGACGGAGCCGATCTTACGAGGCTCAGAGAGTTCTTCCTTGACGACGTTGTTAGTCGAAGGGTCGATCCAGATGTTCCCCTCCTGGTCACGCTTGAAGTCGGAAGACGTATAGAGGTCACCCATGGTACCATTCTTGACCAGGCGGACATTCCCCTGGTTGAGGAAGGGCAGGCTGTAGGTTTCCTTGGTGACGGGGTCGTAGAAATTGTCCAGAAGCTCGACGATGCGGTTGCGGTTGAAGCTATAGGTCACGTTGGTCTCCCAGTGTAGCTTACCAAAGTCCTGACGGTAGCCGAGAGCGAACTCCATACCGTAGTTGCGGACATTACCCGACTGTACATACATGGAAGAATAACCACTAGCAGGAGAAGTCGTCACGTTGAAGGTCTGATTCTTCGTATCGGAGAGATACCAAGTGACGTCCAGCGAGAGGGCATTGCGCAGGAAGCGCATGTTCAGACCAGCTTCCCACGAAGAGGTCTTCTCGGGGTAGAGCTTGCCAAGAGGGCGATAGGTAGGAGCGACCCACGTACGAGAGTTGCTGTCCCACGTGTAGCGGGGCTGTGTGAGGTTGCGAGGCAGAGGCGAACCTACGTCAGCGTAGGACACACGAGCCTTGAGGTAGTTGACGGCCTTGGGGAGCTGGATCATATCTGAGATCACACCCGAGAGACCGATCGAGGGGAAGAAGTAGGAGAGCTGATCCGTACCAGCCAGTGTCGAAGACCACTCATTACGAGCCGTCATCGTGAGGAAGAGCAGACGCTTGTAGCCGATCTCCGCACTACCAAAGACTGCAAGAGCACGCTCTCTCCAGCCACTGGCACTGGGAGCACCGTTGTTGCGGTCTACGTTGTACACGTTGAAGCCGTTAGGGACGTCTGCTAGAGGACCACCATAACCCAGCGAGTTGTAGGAGGTGTTCGAGAGGCTACCCCCGATATTAGCCGAGAGGCTGTAGTCTTCGGCGAAGGTCTTGTTGATGTTAGCCATAGCATCGGCGTACATCTGCTTTTCCTCAGCCTTATTCTGGTTGTAGCGACCCTTGGTGCTACCTCCCGTCCAATAGGTATCGGTACCAGCGTAGAACTTGTCCTTACCATTGACGATCGAGTTGTCGACGCGGATACGACCCGTCAGATCGATCCAGCTAGCTACCTTCCACTTCAGGCTACCATTGAGCATATAGCGCTCACGATTCTGCAGGCGGTTCTTGCGATACATCTGCCAGTAGGGGTTCTCCATATCGATACCACCATTACCCCAGCGCCAGTTCTGCACGCTGATGTTGCGGGCTTCGTCGTAGACTTCGTACTGACGGACTTCGTCGAAGTTCTCCCCACGAGGATAGAGGTAGAGAGCTGGTAGTGGGTTGTAGTAGTACCCCTGAGCTACCATGTTCTTCTGGTCCTGAAGGATGTACTGCGCACCGAGGTCAAGCGTGAGCTTGTCACCGAGGAACTTCGTCGAGTTGCGGAAGGTGAAGTTGTAGCGGTTGTACTTATTGTTGGGCAGGATACCAGCAGCGTTGGTCGTAGCTGCAGAGATGTAGGTCTGGTTCTTCTCCGTACCCGTGGTCAGAGCGACCGAGTTGATGATGTTCGTACCGGTGTTGAAGAACTTAGCAGGATCGTACGCCAGTGCGCTCCCCTTAGCACCCCAACTCTTGAAGGAGCCCGGCTGATTGCCATACTCGCTCTGGAAGCGTGGCATGATGAAGGGATTAGAGAAGGTCGTGCTGTTGCTATACTCAAGCTTGACCTTGCCTTCCTTACCCTTCTTCGTGGTGATGAGGATGACCCCCTGAGCAGCACTTGACCCGTAGAGAGCCGCAGCAGCAGGCCCACTAAGTACGCTCATGCTCTCGATATCGTCGGGGTTGATATCCGAGATCCCTTCACCGCTAGGCTGCGAAGAGTACTCCCCGGAGGTGCTCCCATTGTTCACGTTGAAGATGGGCACCCCATCGATGACGTAGAGGGCATTATTGTTTGCCGAGATCGACTTGATACCACGCATGACGACACGAGTAGCACCACCGACACCTGCAGCAGAAGCATTGATATTGACCCCAGCGACCTTACCGTTGAGGCTGTTCATGAAGTTAGCATCCTTGACCGTGGTCAGAGCGTCGCTCTTGACTTCCTGGACATTGTAGCTCAGTGCCTTCTGAGAGCGCTTGATACCGAGAGCGGTGACGACGACCCCCTGGATCTGGTTGTCTTCGCTAGCGAGCTCGATCTTCAGCTCGGTCTGGTTGCCGACAGGGACTTCCTTCTTCGTATACCCGATGGAGGATACGACGAGGACGGCACCTGTCTTCACGTTCTTCAAGGTGAACTTACCGTTGATGTCGGTAGAAGCACCTTGACCTGGGACGCCCTTGACCAGGACCGAAGCCCCGATCACTGGCTCATGATTCGTGGCATCGAGCACGACACCACTGATGCTCCGCCCCTGTGCTAGTGCCGTAGCGACACAGAGGAAAAGCGTCATGAGGAGAGATAGTACTTTCTTCATATCTGAAAATTAAAAAAATGGAGTCTTAGGGGGAAGAATAAAGTAGGGCACCTGCGCTAGCCGAAGTAGCTGCAGTGCTTCACAAGACAAGGAAAGCTCCCAGACCTCTACGTGCTAGCACGCCTAGTCTAGGAGCCTTGTTGCTCGGGATGTAGATAGGATTCAGGAAGTAGATCATCGGTCCACACACGGAGGGCATCCACCAATCCCCCTGCTTCGCCGTATCCATCGACGAATGCCCCATCAGGTCTGTACCCGATAGGACACGTAGGCTAGACCACTCACAGGAGGGCTCTAGGGAGATCATGCCGTCATTAAGTGTAACCATTTTGTGTTTAATCAGCGCGCAAAAGTAGTAATTAAAACCTTCCCAAAATACTTTCGGAAGCATTTCGATTTAATAAATTTATTTAGGAATGCCCATGCTTCGAAATTGTCTGAACCACAGGTATTCCTTAGTCCCATCGCCCCCTATCGAGAGCGACATCCAAATCAAAAAAAACACCCCTCCAGAATCCCTGTCTACAGGGGCTTTCGAGAGGCCTATTTTGGACCCTACGGTAGGTCGCCGAAAAAACCTACTGTAGGTCGTCGAGACGACCCACGGTAGGTCGCATCGACGACCTACCGTGGATCGCAAAACGGGGGTGCCAGGATAAGACAAAGCGAGGCTGCATCCCCAGGGGGATACAGCCTCGCTAAACTAAGGAGAAAAGTCTCTAGGAACGGCTACTTCGTAGCAGGGAGAGGGAAGCGGTAGAGCTTATCCCCATTCTGGACGAAGGTAGCCCCCTGAAGATTCGTGAAGTGACGACCATTGCTCGACCAGTCCCAGATCTGAGTCTCATCCTCCGTCACCTTGCCTGTAGCATGATCGTACTTCTTACCATTCATAGGATAGTAGGCGACGAGGTTAGGATCGGTAGGATCGACCGTCTTCCAGACATTGGCTACGATCTGAGCCGGAGTGCGAGCGACCTTGTAGAAGCGGAGCTCACGTACCAGACCACGGGTCGTGCTGAGCCAGAAGCCACCGAGCTTGTAGTCGCCCTCACGGACAGGCTGATTGAGGACCAGGCGTCCGTTGCAGTAGACGGAGACATTAGCCCCATCATAGACGAAGGAGAACATGTACCACTTCTTACCCTCCAGAGGCATGATATCCTTGGAGAGCGTGAGGTCAGTACCCCCCGTACGCAGGAAGGAGCCATCAGCACCTACCACAGGGTAGATCTCACTCTTGTCGTCTGAGGCACCGACGAACTTCGTGCCGGCTAGAGCACCATTGATGTTGGTACGGTAGACCATCACCTCCATCGTCCACTGGGGAACGAGGATATCCTCTGGGAAGTAGGTAGCGATCTCATTACCCGTATTGATACGAAGTACCTTAGTCTCCGTAGCCTGGTCGACGACGATGAGCGCTTCGCTCTGACCGCCGATAGCATGGGCACCTGCACCCGTCAACTTCAGAGGGAGAGCGAAGATCTGACCTGCAGCGAAGGTCACCTTCTTGAGCTTGATAGGCACCGTAGCCGACACCTTACCTGCAGGGATCTCCACCGACGAAGCGATCTCATACATCTCCTTGGGCAGGAGCGTATAGCTCGTCCCGTTCTTAGCATTGTAAGCATCCAGCTGAGCCTTGTCCCCTACGGAGAATCCGATGGTCACAGGCGCAGTAGTAGGCTTGACGAGATCGATGCGAGGCCCAGTAGCCTCCTGCGAATCACCATTGAGCAGGAAGATCTGCGTCTGATCCTGTCCGTGGATGTAAGCACCTTGCTCGACTTCGTGATCCTTGACAGGATCGTTGTAGAGTTCGTTTTGGCAGCTAGCTAGCAGTCCTGACGCTAGCAGCATATATGCGAATCTTTTCATTGTCTTGTCTATAGCTGTTTAGCGGTTATTGGAACTCTTCCTTCTGAGTGGCGCTGACACGGTTGCCCGCATTGAGTGCCTGACGGAGGAAGCGGTAGTTACCACCCTCGGTATCCAGCTCCATATGGTAGGTACCGATACCAGCGATACGCTTGCCATTGGGCAGGATCATCCTAGCGTAGTCCATGATCTGACGACCTACGTCGAGCTTCTGGATGTCAGCTCTAGAGCTAGTGTAGCGAGGGAAGCCACCCGTCTTAGCGTACTTCTGGAACTCTAGGGTGAGGAAGGTCTTTCCCTCCCAGTTGTCTAGATGTGAGCCCTGGCGCATCTTGGCCTCCGCAGCTGCCGTCGTAGACTCGTCATAAGCCTGGTAGAGATAGAAGGTGATCATCTTAGAGGCTTCGGCAGAGAGCTTATAAGGCTCCCCGTCGAAGAGCAGGATACGGCCCTTAGGCTGGAGACGATCGTAGAGCGTCTTGACGAAGGTGTACATACCGATATTCCTATCCTCTGAAGCGTCGATGATATCAGCTTCTTCGCCTACATAGGCGGCAGCAGGATACTTCTTCCAATCATAGTAATAGGTCTCTCCATCCTGTTCATAGGCCTGAATAGCCGTAGCCAAGTTCCCACTACCTCCATAATAGGGCTCGTAGTCGATATCGAACCCATCGAGGTTATACTTCTCGATGGTATCGCAGATCGCATTGGCATAGGCCTTGACCCCTTCGAGGAATTCGCCATTGCCCTTCTCCTTCACCCAGTAGTCGATGGCATTCTTCCCCTTAGGGGTAAGCTGGTCACCGAGGTTGGAGACGATCCAGCAGAGCAGGACCTTACCGCCCTTGACCTCCTGGAAGAACTTCAGGTCAGTCTTCTGAGCTTCGGTCAGATCACCATGGGTACCCCAGAGCGAGACGATATCTACGCTGTCGGGGAGCATACGGAGGTACTTCTGCGGGTCAGTACCCTTGGCCGTCCAGCCACCGAACCAACCGAAACCACGGACGTGCGGGGTCTGCTTCCAAGCACGGAGCTTAGCGTAGTGCTCCTTCTGTGCAGGAGTGAGCTGATCAGCACTAGTCATCTCGATCATAGGGATGGATCGCTTCAGCCCCTGCTGGCTGTCGTAGGTGAGCTTCTCTTCGTCCGTCCACTTGCTACAGGAGATAGCAGAGAGGGCAGTGAGAGCTACCAGCGCATATTTTAGCATCTTCATAGATGTTCGTTATTCTTTAGGTTACTGATTAGGACGATCTTCACGCACCCACCACAGACGCGTAGCACCGAGGTCTACACCACCGAGGAGGCTAGGGATGATCTTGAGATTAGGATTGCTATCGTAGGCCGATGCAGGGAAGGAGAAGCGCTCAGGAGCACGCATACTAGCAGGACCACCGATACGAGAGGGAGCCCCCGTATCTGCAGGCTTCATGATGAAGGGATAGCCCGTACGACGATACTCGGTCCAAGCCTCGTAGGCATTGGGGAAGAGAGCAAGGTACTTCTGAGTGATGATCTTCTGAAGCTGTACTTCAGTAGCGTTACGGTTAGGATCGACATCTGTCCAGCTGGGCGATACATTACCCGAGGAGATATTATCACTATATCGACCGATGTAAGGGTTATTCGCTACAGACGTCGCTGCAGGAACAGTACGGCTCTGGATGAGGTACGCAGTAGCATCACCAGCACCTGCCTCAGAGAAGGACTGACGTACACCCTGCTCATAGTAGGACTGAGCCGTACCCGTACCGAGGAGACCATAGAGAGCAGCCTCTGCCTTGAGGAAGTAGGTCTCAGAGGCACGGAACCAGTAGACAGGAGTTGAATTCTGGAAGTTAGGCTTCGAGGCATACTGTGCCGTATTCTCCCCTTCCTGCTTAGGCTCGTTATTCGTCGGAGCGAGGAAGTAATAGCCAGAGCGACCACGGTAGGTACCCTGGGTGAAGTACTTCTCCAGACGAGGGTCATTGTAGCCCTGGAGGTACGACCAGATAGTAGCCCCCATGCGGGTCTCATTGTACTGATTGACGGAGATCAGAGCTGGATGAGCTAGAGGCTGCTTCTCAGAGTCTCCGATCTTAGCTTCGTCGATGGTATTCTCGATGACCCCACCGTTAGCTTCGTCTACAGCCTTGTTGATGTACTCCTGAGCAAGAGCCGTGTCCTTGAAGTGGACACGGACAGCCATACGGAGCATCAGTGAGTTAGCCAGACGCACCCACTTCTTAGCATCACCATTATAGACGAGGTCGTAGCGCTGGAGGATAGGTTCCTCTGCCTGACGTAGCGTCGCAGCGCTCTTCTCCAGCTCTGCGAGCATACCCTTATAGACCTCATGCTGTGAGTCGGGAGTAGGAGTGATATCCCCGCTACCGGCCTTGGTGTAGACGATAGGACCGAAGGCATCGGTAGCACGAAGCCACCCTACGATCTTGACGATATTAGCTATCGCTAGGATCTGCTGAGCCTGTACATTGTCTTGAGCTCGGGATGCCTGGGTGTGGATAGGAAGCCATGACTTAGCGACGTCACCGTAGAGCAGACCGTAGAGCAGGCCCATACGACCGTTGGTGAAGGTCCAAGTCCCTTCGGTATTGAAGTTCCAGTTATTGTTGTTGCTGTAGTAGCCGATATAGTTACCGGTGGAGATCAGCTCGAGGACCTGCATGCTATTGCCTGGTCCGACATCTCCTGCAGGGCCAATAGGCATGACCGTGCGCTGTAGGTCCATCAGAGGCAGACCATAGCTGAGACCACCCTGATTAAGCTCCTTGTCGGTGACACCGGTACGACTTGTATTGATCTCTTCCTGATTGCACGAGGAGATAAGGGCTCCAAGGGCGAGGGCAGGGAGGATAGCTAGATTCTTAATTTTCATACGATAGATACGTATTGATAAGGTGAGGGACGAAGGCTAGATACCGAGCTTGAGGCTTGCACCGATGGTACGCTGGCTAGGTAGCATGAAGTAGTCGTACCCCTGACCGAAGGTACCCGTAGAACCCGTGAGTTCGGGATCGAAGGGAGCCTTGTTGTAGATCATCCAGAGGTTAGTAGCGTAGACAGAGACTCCGACGTTCTTGAAGACCTTACCGAAGAGGCTCTTGGGTAGGCTATAAGAGAGGCTAAGCTCCTGTAGGCGGACGTTGGTCGCCGAGTAGACGTAGTAGGAGTCGAGGTTGTAGATAGCGTCGTAGTACTTCTGTGGATCGATGTTGAGACCCTGACCGATCGTCACACCGCCAGCATCACGAGCATCAGCAGAAGCCTGCGATACACCGAACTTATCCAGAGCAGCCTGAGTCTTCGAGATCACGATACCACCAAGGCGAGCCGTGAAGAGGACATTCAGATCAAAGCCCTTATAGGAGAAGCCGTGCTTCCAACCGAAGTTCCACTTAGCATTGACCGATCCGAGCTTGTAGGGTTCGGTAGGCTCGGTGACGAGCGACTGACCCTGAGTGTACTCGACATAGCCATTTGCATCACGCTTGATACGTTCGCTAGCGTAGACGTCACCGAGTTCGCCACCTTCACGTAGACGGAAGCGTCCCTTACGGATATCCGTTAGGTCGAAGACCTGACCCGAGATGGGGTTGGTCACACCAGAAGCGAGCTTGATGATCTTATTGCGGTTAGCCGTAGCTGTAAGGCTGGAATTATAGTCGAATTCGCCGAACTTCTTGTGGAAGCCGAGCGTCATCTCTACCCCACGGTTGCGGACATTACCTGCCTGGACATAGAGCTTCTTGTAGCCCGTCCCTGGGTCAAGGTCTGTCTCTAGGAGCTGATTGAGCGTATTGGACTGGTAGATGGTAGCACCGAAGGTCAGAGCACCACCGAACCAGCGAGAGTCGATCCCGAGCTCGACAGAGCGTGTACGCTCAGCCTTGAGGTCAGGCAGAGGATAGTAGTCGAAGGGCTCTACCTTACCGCTACCCATAGAGTGGGTGATAGTCCCTGGGGTCAGCCCCGTGAAGGGGATAGGAGAACCTACTTCGGTGAAGGAGGTACGTACCTTCAGGTAGGACAGTGCTGGGCGAAGCTTAGCACGCAGGTCTGAGCCGATGAGGTCAGTGACGACAGCCGAGAGACCAATAGAAGGATAGAAGATCCATGGGTCTACACTGTTGACGAGCTGCGAAGGCTTGTCCGTACGTCCCGTGAGGGTGAGGAAGAGCGCATTGCGCCATGCAAGTTCAGCAGAAGCGAAGACAGCGAAGTTGCTCTTACGGCTTGAGCCCTCCGAACCACCGCTCTGTAGGGAGTTGGTGTTCGAGAAGATGAACTTATTAGGGATGAGCGAGAGGTGACCTCCGAAGCCCTGGCTCTTGGTGTCGTACTCTTCATAGGAAGTACCAAGGGTACCAGTGAGGTTGAAATCTTCGCCAATGGCTGAATTGTAGTTCGCCATGAAGTCCACATACTTCTGCTTGAAGTAGCTGTTGTCTGCGGAGTAGTAGCCCAGAGGCTTAGAGAAGACGCTTGAGGTAGAAGCATAGAGCTTCGTCTCACGCTGAGTGTACGTATTGTCCAGACGCACACGACCGGAGAAGTTGATCTTCTTGTTGAGCTCATACTTGAGCGAACCGAAGAGCATGTAGCGGTCGTTAACCTCGGGGTGCAGGTTGCGGTAAGCAACCCAGTAAGGGTTCTGCACGTCCGTACCCATGCTACCAGGAGACCAGTACTGCGTGTAGTAGCCTTCCTTAGCATCATAGCGCTCGAAGTACTTCTCCTGGTCGAAGTTCTTCCCCCTAGGATAGAGGTAAGCACCGACGATGGGGTTGAAGTAAGCCCCGTAGGAGATCATGTTGTTAGCGTAGTCACGGATATAGTTAGCCGAGACATCGAGCGTAAGTTTATCGTCGAGGAACTTCGCCGTGTTGCGGATCGACGCATTGTAGCGATGGTACTTATTGTTAGGTACGATCCCCTTAGCATTGATGGCAGAGGCGGAGAAGTAGGTCTGGTTCTTGTCCGTCCCGACAGAGAAGTTGAAGGAGTTGTTGTACGTGACCCCACGGTTGAAGAAGTCTCTAGGCTGATAGTCGGTAGGCGTAGCGAGCTTCTCCCCCCAGGAAGTGTAGTCCCCGGGCTTGTTGCCGTAGGTGTTCTGGAACTTAGGCATGATGAAGGGCGAAGCCGTCTCCACAGAAGAGGAGAAGTTCACACGAAGCTTACCAGCAGCTCCCTTCTTCGTATTGATGAGGATAACCCCGTTCGCAGCCGAAGCTCCATAGAGTGCAGCAGCCGAAGGACCCGTGAGGACACTGATCGACTCGATGTCGTCGGGGTTGATGCTGGAGATCCCTTCGCCCGAAGCACGACCAGAGCCGAAGCCCGAGCCGTCACCACCACGGTCTGCGCTATTGCCGACAGGTACCCCGTCGATGACGTAGAGGACGTTGTTGTCCCCAGAGATCGACTTATTACCACGCATGACGACACGGGTGCTACCACCGACCCCAGAGGCACTACGCTGGATGTTGACCCCAGCGACCTTACCATTGAGGCTGTTCATGAAGTTGGCATCCTTGACCGTCGTCAGAGCGTCGTTCTTGACCTCCTGGACATTATAGCTCAGCGCCTTCTGAGAGCGCTTGATACCGAGAGCGGTGACGACGACCCCTTGGAGTTGGTTGTCTTCACTAGCGAGCTGGATCTTCAGCTCGGTCTGGTTACCAACAGGGACTTCCTTCTTGGCGTACCCGATGGAGGATACGACGAGGACAGCACCCGCCTTGACGTTCTTCAAGGTGAACTTACCGTTGATGTCGGTAGAAGCACCTTGACCAGGCACACCCTTGACCAGAACCGAAGCTCCGATCACAGGCTCATGATTCGTAGCATCGAGCACGACACCACTGATGCTCCGCCCCTGTGCTAGTGCCGTAGCGACACAGAGGAAAAGCGTCATGAGGAGAGATAGTACTTTCTTCATATCTGAAAATTAAAAAAATGGAATCTTAGGGAAGGAGATAAAGTGGAACACCCGAACTACTCGAAGTAGCTACGGTGCTTCACAAGACAAGGAAAGCTCCCAGACCTCTACGTGCTAGCACGCCTCGTCTAGGAGCCTTTTAGCTTGGGATATAGATAGAACGGAGGATATATCGGGGAGATCTACGCATCGAGCACATCCCCCAGTTCGCCAGCTTCGTCGTATAAATGGACCAATACGCCATCAGGTCTGTCCCCGATAGGTCACGCAGGCTAGACCACTCGCGCGAGGGATCTAGGGTAAATAGGCTGTCACTAAGTATAACCATAATCTTGTCAGCGGGCAAAAATAGTAAATTTCAACCTTCTGAAAATACTTTTATAAGCCTTCTCATTTAATAAAATTCTTTAAGAATATTCCTGCATCGGAACGACAGCGTACCACTGCTTTTCCCGAGTCTCATTCCCGCCCACCGAAGCTGACATCCGAATCAAAGAACACCCCTCCAGAGGCCCTCTCTACAGGGGCTTTTGAGAGGCCTCTTTTGGACCCTACGGTAGGTCGCCGAAAAAACCTACTGTAGGTCGTCGAGACGACCCACGGTAGGTCGCATCGACGACCTACCGTAGGTCCCGTTTTACCCCTTCAGCACTCCCCTCCCCCAACCTGACATTCTGAGGCCCCTCGGTAAAGGGAGGCAGAGGAAAGAAGCCCCTGAAAAAAGGGGAAATAGACCGCTATTCCTTATATTTGTCTTCGAGGGGAGATCATACCCCCAAGGATAAGTTGAATGCCAATCACCAATCTAGTAAATAGACATGGGTAAAAGTTATAGCATACCCATACTACCTCTTCCGTTTGAGGTAGAGAGCAAGGAAGTACTACGGCAGGTAAACAAAGCTAACCGAGCCCTAGCAGAACTAAAAGGGATGGCCACCACGATCCCCAATGAAGCGATACTCATAAGCACGCTAACCCTCCAAGAGGCGAGGGACAGCTCCGCAGTAGAGAATATCGTCACGACACAAGATGACCTATATAAAGCGGAGATTGGCATAGAGGAGCAACTCAAGACAGCTGCCGCTAAAGAAGTGCTTAAGTATCGAGAAGCCTTACGCCGAGGATTTGAACTGGTTCGAAAGGATGCTCTACTGACCAATAGTAGAATCAAGGATATCCAGATGTACCTCGAGGGGAATAGTGCTGGCTTTCGTTCACAAGCGGGGACCATGCTCAAGAATGGTCGGGGAGAAACCGTTTACACCCCTCCCCAGAACAGCGAAGATATCGAGAGGTACATGGCAAACCTCGAGGCTTTCATCAACAACCCAGAGATTTCGGAAGTCGACCCACTAATCAAGATGGCCATTATACACCATCAATTTGAGAGCATACATCCATTCTACGATGGCAATGGTCGAACAGGTCGTATCATCAACGTACTGTATCTGGTAATAAATGATCTACTTGATTTACCCATTCTCTACCTAAGCAGGTATATCACGCAAAACAAATCGCAATACTACTTCTTGATCCAAGCTATTAGGGATAAGGAAGGAGACAATTCGGCTGAGTGGGAAGAGTGGATTCTTTTCATTCTTAAGGGAGTTGAAGAGACTGCACAAGATACCATTCGCCTAGTACAGGGCATCGCTAAGCTGATGCAGGAGTACAAGCAGATCCTTCGTCCTGCCTTTGGAAAGAACTACAAGCACGAGTTACTCAACAACCTATTTTACCATCCCTACACGAAAATAGGCTTCATGCAGAGGGATCTGATGTTCGATAGACGCACGGTCACGAAATACTTGAATAAGATCGTAGACCTAGGGCTACTGACAAAGACAAAGATTGGGCGAGAGAATTACTACATCAATGATGCATTGTTCAAGCTATTCCTCACCTATCCCAAACATTCTGATAGCACTGCCCCAATTGAATCCGTGACAGAGTAACCTCGAAGTGGACACGTCAAGCACAGATCGAAAACGTGTACACGAAGGAGGCTATTTCTGGCAACATTTGGTGGACGTGTACACAAGAGTGGCACTTTGTGTACATATCAAGACCCCGATACTGCACACTACCAAGCGAGGACGAGAACAAAGTCCTCGAAATCCATCCTCATATTCCGTCTCAACCTACCCCTCAGAAAGCATTCATCCCGGACCTACGGTAGGTCGCCGAAAAAACCTACTGTAGGTCGTCGAGACGACCCACGGTAGGTCGCACCCGCGACCTACCGTGGATCCCTTTTTACCCCTTCAGCACTCCCCTCTCCCAACCCTTATCTTTCCCCGCCTACCGGGGGCTAGATGCACCAGCGAGAAAGCCTCTTTAATCCGGGGGGAATCTCACAGACAAAACAAGAGGGCGACCGCACCTCTGTCTGGTGCAGTCGCCCCCTTGAATTGATTCGGGAATACTCAGGTGGATCTATAGCGAAGGCCCGTACATGCAGACCACTTGGGCTACATGTACGGGCCTTATCGCTAGAGGAGAAAGGTGGGCTTAGTTCTCTGAGAAGAAGTTCAGCTCACCGATACCAAAGTATCCTGATCCAACAGCGTTGACACCTGCGATCTTCACACCTTTAGCTTCAACTGGAGAGAAGAAGCGGACAACAACAGAACTTTCTTGATTGAGGTAGTTAGCAGGGAGGACACCCTGAGAAGTCCAGGTCGTACCATCCTGAGTCGTAAAGATCTCAATCTCTCTGAAGGCCTCCATCAAACCAGATGTACCCTTGAAGAGGATGTAGTTGAACTTCTTCGTGCCGTTCTTGAGGATACCCGTGACCCAAGGAGCTGTATCTGAGTAGGCGGCATACCATTCGTTGGAGGGGTTGCCATCATAGAGAGCGTCCTTGCTGTAGGTATAGGTGCCCCAAGAGAGCTCGGAGGAGACATCGTAGGTAATATCCGCAGAGGTCAGCATCGTACCCTGAGGATCACGCGTGAAGAAGCCTACATTTTGGTAGCTCTTCTTCACTGGGATGAAGTAGGTGCCATAGTCCTGGCTGACGCCGACGGACGATGCGCCTGCTACAGCAGTGACCTGCACAGGGATCACGAAGTACTCTGCACTCGCATTCTGCTTCGAGATCTCATCGTACTTATCCCCTGGGCTGACAGTGATAGCTGTAGAGCTCTTCGTCTGCCCCTTAGGGATCGTCACGGTCGTAGCGGAAAGCTTAGCATAGCCTTCGGGAGCGACACGGTAGCCTGGGTGGGAGGCAACGTACGAAGCAGCTGAAGCCTCAGAGGTAGCGATAGCAACAGTGACCGTCACATCCTGAGCGACAGGCTTGGAGAGGTAGACATAGCGCTCTTGATCAGCCCACTTGGTGAGCGTCGTCCCTTGGAGATTGACCTGAAGAGGGTTCTTCAAGGACTTGGACAGATCAAAGTCTCCCGTCTTGATATAAGCTACAGATTCAGCAGTCTGGACCTTAGCCTTATCATGGAGAGGCGTATCCAGATCAAAGCTCTTCTGACAAGCCGTCAGGCCCAGGAAGAGTGCTGCGCAAGCTATGGATAGAGTCTTTTGCATATAAACTTCAAAGCTATTAGAGGGATCGTACACAGCCCCCCTCCGAAGTGGAGGGCTGTGTCGTATCACCGATATTAAGATTAGGGGACCTTGACTGTACCCTTACCATCAGAGCGAACATTCGAGACCCAAACAGGCGTCTGGATGGTGCTATTCTCTGGATGATCTACATCGTAGGATTCGTCGTAGACATTGAGGGCAGGAGCACCAGCTACGGAGTTGGCGAACGTGCCACCCTTACCTTCGTTCATCTTCCAGTAGTGGAGGAGACCTGGGGTAGTAGGATCGACTGTGTACTCGTTGTCTCGGATCTGCTCAAGCGTACGAGCTGTATTCCAGATACGGAGTTCGCTGAAGATACAAGCATTGACGAAGTAAGATGCTCCAGAGCCTGCGACATGGATCGCATCCTTGAGCTTGAAGACTCGACCTGCAGGCTTATCCGTGCTGGTGATCTTGCTACCATTGACATAGAGCGTAGCCTGAGAGCCGTCGAAGACCAGAGCGATGTGATACCACGTGTTGGTCTTAGCGCCTTCGAAGGTACGGTCTATCTGACCTCCTTCACCGAACTTGATGTTCAGGTAGTCATAGGGAGGATTAGCGTCACCGAAGCGCATGTAGATCTCAGAGCCTGGAGCCCATGCACCGAAGAGTGCCTGGTTGTTTCTATTAAGGCCATTGATATTGACACGCATCTCGATGGTGAAGCGCTGGAGTTCTACAGGAGCGATACCACGAGCGATAGCCTTGTAGTACTTACCCTTGTAGGTACCTAGGATAGGAGCGTTAGCCGAAGTGATCGTCTTGATCGCATAGACATAGGTATCGGCACCCTTGAGGACAGCAGCCGAAGCACCAGCAGACTTGAGCTTGAAAGCGATAGCGAACTTCTTACCCGAGTCCATCTGCTCTTTGCTAAGAGGCTGAAGCGAGACCTTCACAGCTTCGGAGAAGACTGCTCCTGCCTTGACTACAACATTAGCAGTAGAGAGCTTCACCTGCTCTGCAGGGAGCATCACAAAGGAAGTCCCATTCAGCTTGTTGTACTGCTCTAGTGCTTCCGAACTAAGCTCTAGGGAATAGCTCTGATCCTTGTCCTGAGGATTGGACAGACGGACATTGATATCCGTCGATACTTCGCTATCACCGAGCTGAAGTGATCCTAGGCGACCAGCTTGCGTCCCTGTCTGGGCGATATAGGCTTGGTTAGAGAGCTCCTTGAGTTCTCTGTCGTTACAAGCCCCGAGGAGCGTAGCCATAGCTACGACTCCCAGGATAGATTTATTGATCTTCATGTTATGCGACTACTTAATGGTTGGGTTCATCAGCTGGATAGCACGACGCCACCAAGGATAAGAGAGCCCCTTGACAGGGGACATATCGATACCATTGACGACTTCAGGAGTGCTGACAGCATACTCGAGGTCGACACGGAAGGCTCCGACACCGCCCTTACGATAGGTGACACCATTGACGACAGGGTTCTGGAGAGCAAAGTTCAGGATCTGGCCCAGACCTGCTTCACCACCACGGGTAGCACCCGACTCGAAGTTCACGACGAAGATGCTCTTCTTACAGATATCTTCGACAGGGAGGACATCCTTGTAGGCAGATAGCATCCCCTGGAAGTGAGCATTCTGATAGCCGACTCTATCACCATAAGCCTGGATGATGAAATAGTTGAAGTACTTGGCATGCGTAGCTGGCAGAGCGTCAGGCTGACCATCTACCGCAAGAACCTTCTTACGTCCAGCCTCGGATTCAGCCATTGGGCCGATACGCTTACCGAGGGTCTCGATGAAGAGCGTCATGAGCGTAGGTACGCCATTCTCTCTATCCGTACGCCATAGCTCATAGTCCGTATTGAAGGGATGACTGTAGCTAGGCTCAGCATCGATATCAAAGCCGTCATAACCATACTTATCAATTAGATCACAGATAGCATTAGCATACTTGACGACAGCAGCACGGCGAGCGGCCTTACCAGCCTCTGTATTCTCAGAGCTCCAGCCCCAGTACTTGTGCGCCCACTTTTCCCCCTCCTTGAGGGCTGCCTTCTCAGCATCGGTAGGATCTGGTGTAATACCATTCCCCATATCGAGGACGAGGAAGCAGATCATAGCCTTCAGGCCCTTCTTCTCTTGTGCTAGGCGAAGGTCCTTGAGCTGAGCTTCGGTAGGGTTCTTCCAGCCCCCCCAGAGGGAGACGAGGTCTACCGAGTCAGGGAGCCCCATCAGAGAGCTCTGCATGTTCGTACCGACCCCTGTCCAAGCGCTGTAGTAAGCGAAGGCGATCTGGTGATCAGAGTTCTTATAGTCACGGAGTGCCTTGTAGTACTCCTCAGTATGTGCAGGCTTGGTCAGATCCATTGGATGCTGGATCTCCATATCCGTCCACTTACTACAAGAGGACAGACCGAGCAGAGCGACTGCAGATACCGCTAGGATATTCTTAATCTTCATTTCTTAGTTCGTTAGCTAGGGAGATTACTTCTTCTGCCACCAGAGCTTCGTAGCATAGTCGTCTGGCCCTCCGAGGAGAGTAAGAGCGGCACTGTAGTTAGCCTGGTTACGAGTACGCTCATTGACATCGTAGGGGATACGATTAGCTACGTGGATGGTGTAGCCACTGGTCGCCACAGGGAGAGCGAACACCTTAGGATAACCCGTACGACGGATTTCGCTCCAAGCTTCCTGCCCGTTGGGGAAGAGAGCCAGCCACTTCTGGGTGATGAGGCGCTCTAGCTTGACATCGGCAGTAGCATCATCATCCCACTTAGGAGTGATGGTGCTCACAGCAGGCATATCCTTACCGTAGCCACCGACAGCATCCTTGTAGTCAGCAGGTGTTCTTTCGCTCTGGAGGTAAGCATCTACACCAGAGGCACCCCACTGAGTGAAGGACTCCTTGACACCACGCTCATAGAGCTCCTTGACTGAGCCACCCATACCAGACCAGCCAGCCAGAGCCCCCTCAGCACGGCAGAACCACATCTCTGCAGCCGAAAGCCATACGCTAGGAGAGTTCTTCGTGACAGCAGCTGCTGAATAGAGCTTATCTGCAGCAGCCTTATTCTTGACATTAGCACCAGCTAGACAGCCGACGAGCTTACGATCAGCCTTAGTGTCAGGCTCAGCGAAATAAGCAGAGATACGAGGGTCATCGTACCCGTTCATGTACGAGTCGATGTCGGCGCAAGCGCGCGAGTCTCCCCACTCAACTGAGGTCTTATAGAGACCACGAGGGATGTAGGTAATGGCGCAATTGTCAGCAGAAGATTCGATGACCCCTTCGGCAAGAGCTTCCTTAGCATACTGCTGAGCGAGCTCTGGTGCGACATAGCGCATACGGATAGCGATACGTAGCTTGAGGGAGTTAGCGAACTTAGCCCACTTGGTGAAGTCGCCACCATAGATCTTGTCGGCAGCCTCATGGACCTTCGCACCAGGGTTAGCCAGTGTGTAAGCCTTGAGCACCTTGCTAGCGGTGGTGAGGTCATTCACTAGAGACTTGTAGATATCCTCCTGAGTATTGTATCCTTCAGGCTTCTTAGGGTCTAGGCCGAAAGGCATAGGACCATACTTGTCGGTGAGGGCGAGGAAAGCCTGAGCACGCATGATGAGCGCCCAGTTGTAGTTCAGGTCACCCTTTTCTGACAGACCTTCGATCTCAGAGAAGGCACTCTTCGTTGGGACCAAGACTATATCGTTTGGCCATGCAAGCCAGTTGTTAGGCGCATTGAAGATGGTGAAGTTCTTAGAGCTAAAGCCATCATTCGCATACGTGAAGTAGCGACCTAGATAGTTCCCGATGAGGTCGAAGTTCGTCTGGAACCAGTTCTCCTGCTCAGGGAAGGCACGGTTCTGCAGCTGGATGAGGAACGAGGAGATGCTATAGTTATCACGCTGCAGAGTCCCCTTATCGAGGTTCCCTCCAGGACGGTTGATTTCCTCGAAGCCACTCGTGCAGGAGCCTAGAGTAAGGGCGAGAGCAGCTAGGCTAAGGCCCTTGGCAATATGATTGATCTTCATAAGATACATGTGGATAAGAGTGAGCTAGCTTAGAACTGGAGCTTCACGGTGAAACCTAGGTTACGAAGGCTAGGCTGCATGAAGTAGTCGAAGCCCTGGTAGTAAGTCCCAGTAGAAGCAGTCAGCTCAGGGTCAAATGGAGCCTTATTGTAGATCATCAGGAGATTACGAGCCGTCAGACCAAGAGAGAGGCTGACCTTATTACCAAGGAGCTTCTTAGGGATAAGGTAGGAGACGTGAGCTTCCTGAAGGCGTACGTTCGTAGCATCGTAGATGTACTGAGACCAGACGGGGTTAGCACCACCGACGATGGAATAGTAGCCCTGAGCATCGACACGACCATTGCCGACGGCTACACCACCAGCCTTACGTGCGTCTGCAGAAGCCTTAGAGACACCATACTCGTCGAGGATCGCCTGTGTCTGAGAGAGAACGATACCACCGATACGAGCGGAGAACATGAAGCCGACGTTCAGACCCTTCCAGTTGAACTCATTGACCCAACCCAGATTAGCATCGGGAAGGACAGATCCCTTGTAGACAGGGTTGTCGAGTGTAGCAGGGCTGAGCTTACCATCAGCAGAGACTTCAGGATACCCTTCAGGCGTACGCTTTACGTCGGTATTGACATAGACGTCACCCATAGAGCCACCCTTACGGAGGTAGATCTCAGCACCCTTCAGACCTCCCTTAGAGATAGGATCCTTACGACCTGGGATGAGCTCGACGATGCGGTTCTGGTTAGCACTGAAGGTACCCGTAGTGGTCCACTCCAGCTGACCGAACTTGCTCGTCCAGCCGATAGCGAGCTCGATACCGCGGTTGCGGACATCACCCGCCTGGATGTACTCTTCATTGTAGCCGTTGGAGGCAGAAGAGAGAGGCATACGGAAGGTCTGGTTCTTCGTGTTGGACTGGTAGATAGTAGCTTCTACGCTGAGTCGGTTGCGGAAGAACTTACCCGTCACCCCAGCTTCCCAAGAGTAGGTCAGCTCAGGCTTGAAGTCACTAGGGAATTTATAGGTCACCGTAGAGTAGCTCTGCGTAGCAGGGTCATACTTGTAGCGGTAAGGAGATGAGATCTGAGCAGGGATAGGTGACCCTACCTTAGCCCAGGAGACACGAGTCTTGAGGTAGTTGACCCACTTAGGCATCTTAGCCATCTGAGAGATGACACCAGAGAGACCGACAGAGGGGTAGAAGAAGGGGTTACCCGTCGTATGGGCAAGAGCAGAGTCCCAGTCTTCACGACCCGTGAGGGTAAGGAAGAGCATGCTCTTCCAGCCGGCTTCGACACTAGCGAAGGCAGAGTTCGTCACGTGAGCCGTGTGGTCGAAGATAGGAGCATTACCAGCGGTAGGCTGTCCATAGTCGATCTGGTTAGGATCGAAGACATTGGAGAGGGAGCGGAGACCGCCACGGAAGCCTCGTGTATCGAGGTAAGAGCGGTTGGTAGAGACACCAAGGTTGGCAGCGACAGAGAAGTCTTCGATGCGCTTGTTGATGTTTGCCATGATATCTCCGTAGAGCGAGGTGTTATTGCCCTTGCTGTAGGAGTAGTATCCGTAGGGAGACCCAGTGAAGAGGTTAGCCGTCGAAGCGTAGCGCTTGCCTTCGTCAAAGCTATTGATCACGTCGGCACGAGCACGGCCGGTGATGTCGATCCAGTCGTTGATCTTCCACTTGAGTGAGCCGTTGACCATGTAGCGATCCTTGTTGCCGATGGCAAGCATACGCTTAGCTACCCAGTAGGGATTCTGCATGGAGTAAGCATCCCCGTAGTGCCAGTTCTGTACGTTGATCTTGCGCACAGGGTCGTAGATCTCGTAGGTACGTACACCATCGAAGTTCTCACCACGTGGGAAGAGGTAGAGCGGTACGATGGGGTTGAGATATTCCCCCTGAGCGATGAGGTTCTGATCGCCCTGCTTGATGTAGTTGAAGCCGAAGTCCAGCGTCAACTTATCGTCGAGGAAGTTCGTTGTGTTACGGAAGCTGAAGTTGTAGCGATCGTACTTGCTATTGGGGATGATCCCTGCAGCGTTGGTCGTACCCAGAGAGAGGTAAGTCTGATTCTTCGCGTTCCCGATGGTAAGCGAAGCGGTGTTCTGGATATTAGACCCCGTGTTGAAGAAGTCTGCGGGGTTATACTTCCCATAGGGAGAGGGCGTCTGAGCGCCCCAACTCTTCACGTCTCCAGGAGAGTTGATGAACTCATTCTGGAAGCGAGGCATGACGAAGGGACGAGAGAAGGATGAGCTATTGGAGAGCATGACCTGTACACGCCCTTCCTTACCCTTCTTCGTGGTGATCATGATCACCCCCTGAGCAGCACTTGCCCCGTAGAGAGCAGCAGCGGCAGGACCACTAAGTACGGAGATCGACTCGATATCGTCAGGGTTGATGTCGGAGATCCCTTCACCCTTAGGCTGAGCGGAGTAGCGACCACCTGTCTCACCACCATTGGTGTTGATGATGGGGATACCGTCGATGACGTAGAGTGCTTGGTTACTCTGGTTCATTGACTTCGGCCCACGCATGACGACACGCGTAGCACCCCCGATACCCGAGGAGGAAGCATTGATATTCACCCCAGCGACCTTACCGTTGAGGCTGTTCATGAAGTTGGCATCCTTGACCGTAGTCAGAGCGTCGTTCTTGACCTCCTGGACGTTGTAGCTCAGCGCCTTCTGCGAGCGCTTGATACCAAGAGCCGTGACGACGACTGACTCCAGCTGATTGTCTTCGCTGGCGAGCTCGATCTTCAGCTCGGTCTGGTTACCGACAGGGACTTCCTTCTTAGCGTACCCAATGGAGGATACGACGAGGACAGCACCCGCCTTGACGTTTTTCAAGGTGAACTTACCGTTGATATCGGTAGAAGCTCCTTGACCAGGCACACCCTTGACCAGAACCGAAGCTCCGATCACGGGCTCATGATTCGTGGCGTCGAGCACGACCCCACTGATGCTCTTGCCCTGTGCCATCGCCGTAGCGATACAGAGGAAGAGGCTCATGAGAAGTAAAAGTACTTTCTTCATATTTGAAAATTAAAAGAATGGTATTTCGTCAACAAGATCCCAGCAGGGCACGCTTGGGCGTCCTCACTGGGAGGTCACTTGCTTTCAGGGAGGAGGATAGCCCCCACTGTAGCGCACCGACACGAGGCGACGCACCCGAGGAGAGCTGAGAGGGGTATTTTATCATAGTTTTCGTATTTCACCATGGATAGGTATTAGTGGCATTGACTCGTAGAGGAGGGGCGAGCGGATATATTATTATATGTATACGCTCAGCCGATCATCGGATCTCCTGAGGGAACATGAGAGCACCATCCGAGGGAGAAAATCAGACGCGACGCCTGAGTCCATCCATTACCGTTCCAAACAATCTTGAGGCAAAGATAATAATTAAATTCTTTGGGAAACCAACCACCTATCTTGCTCTGATTTAATTAAATATTTTAGGAAGCACCCTGCTATTTGAAGCTCCGCTAGGGAGGCTATTTCACCCTCCCCGGAGTGGATTTCCGACGGGGTCTTCCGAGCCAGGAAAAAGCCCCCTCCGATTCGCCTGAAAAAAAACCTACGGTAGGTCGGCGTACCGATGCACGGTAGGTCGTCGATGCGACCTACAGTAGGTTTTTTCGACGACCTACCGTAGGTCGCAAAAAACCCCTTCTGCGAGGGGCTCTTTTTCCATGGGGTTTGTACCGTGCTTCGTGCGGTATAATAAAATAATAGGTATGTCGTACCTTTGTCTTCGAGCTCGACAGCGCCTCATCCGAGAGCGATCTCCCGAGCTCCACTTTGACGACCTATGATCACGATAGAAGACCTCTATAAGCTCTACCTCAGCCACCCCATCGTAAGTACCGATACACGCAAGCTCCCTGAGGGCTGCCTCTTTTTCGCCCTGCGTGGGGCGAACTTCGATGGGAATAAATATGCGGGTGCCGCCCTCGAGGCTGGAGCCGCCTATGCGATCATCGACGAAGCCGACCAGCTGATCGACGAGCGTACCATCCTCGTACCCGACGCCCTCGAGACCCTCCAGCTCCTAGCCGCTCATCACCGCCGAGCGCTTGGCATCCCTGTGATCGCTATCACGGGGACCAACGGCAAGACGACGACCAAGGAACTGACCGCCGCCGTCCTCTCCCAGAGCTATCGTCTACTCTACACCGAGGGCAATCTGAATAATCATATAGGAGTCCCCCTCACGCTCCTTCGGCTGACCTCGGAGCATCAGCTTGCCCTCATAGAGATGGGAGCGAGCAAACCGGGCGACATCGCTGAGCTCTGCGCCATCGCTGAGCCCAACTATGGCTTGATCACCAACATTGGGCAGGCGCATCTCGAAGGCTTCGGTTCGCTCGAGGGCGTCCGTCGCACCAAGGGCGAGCTCTACGACAGCGTGCGTGCCCGAGAGGGTATCCTCTTCTACCGCGAGGAGGATGAGGTACTTCGCCAGATGAGCCTCGGGACGGAGCGCATCAGCTACGGATCAAGCCCAGAGGCCTACGTCCAAGGGCTGGCTTCGCCCAGCACGGGCGAAAGCCTCTTCCTTCACTTCTCTTGGTCCTGCCCCATCCTCGAGATGAGCCCACGGGAGGTACAGACCCAGCTCGTCGGCGACTACAATCTGGCCAATGCCCTTGCTGCCATCGCTATCGGGCTCTACTTCGATGTGCCCTCGGACAAGATCGACGAGGCGCTCACCAGCTACTGCCCTAGCAACAGTCGCTCTCAGCTCATTCACTCCGAGCGGGGCAATCAGATCATCGCCGACGCCTACAACGCCAATCCCTCGAGCATGCGCACGGCGCTCTCCAACTTCCTCGCTATCGAGCCCGCTCTCCGACCACGCATCGTCATCCTCGGCGACATGAATGAGCTCGGTGCCTCCAGCCACGAGGCGCACCAAGAGCTCTACCAGAAGCTCTCCTCTACCACCACGCCCCCGCTCGAGATCTATCTCTGCGGACCACACTGGCGGGAAGAGCTGGGAGACCAGCCCCAAGTCTACCCCAATGTCGAGGAGCTCATCGCCCATATCGAAACGCATCCGATCACCAAGAGCTTGATCCTCGTCAAGGGGTCGAATAGCATCCATCTCGGCAAGCTACTCCCCTACCTCTAGCCCACCCCTCCCGAGCAGGCTATACAAAGAAGAAGGTCACTCACCAGCCTTGATTCGGCTAGGTGAGTGACCTTCTCTATGAGGAGCCACGAGCGGATTAAGTGAAAACTCCGAAAAACAGGATTTGAGGACCTCGCCCCCTTTGTAATCTACTGTATCGCCCAAGGCGAACAGACACCGAAGCGCCTGTTGTAGCCCGCCATTGGAGGAGAGGGTTGTCTCGGTTTTCAACTATGTACGATGAGTTTCCCAATCGACAACGTGGCTCTGTTTTCTTATTTCTCTCTACTACAAAGATAAGGATTTATATTTTGTAACAACTCATAGGGTTTCACCTCAGTGTCCCCCCGGTATTTGATCCCCCTCTGGAGAGCCCTCTGAGACAGCGCTCAGGGAGCCCCCAAATAAAACCTACTGTGGGTCGTCGATGCGACCTACGGTAGGTCGTCATCACGACCCACAGTAGGTTTTTTCGGCGATCTACCGTAGGTCGTTTTTTCGCCCCCTCACAGCCCGCTATTCTAGAGGGCTGTGAGGGGGCACCGAAAAGGCCCTTCAAATTATTCCGTCCCTACCCTACTTATCGTTCCCTCCGTCTGGGTGATTTGCCCTAACTTTGTCTAGGCATAAGGGGCGCCCTCTCTGAGGCGAGCCCCTTCTTCGCCTCAGACACTATTAGCTTCATCGATATGCAACCCTTCGTACACCTGCATGTACACTCTCAGTTCTCACTCCTAGACGGTCAAGCCTCGGTCAAGGGCTTGGTGGACAAGGCCATCGGCGACGGGATGAGCGGTATCGCTCTGACCGACCACGGGGCGATGTTCGGCATCAAGGAGTTCTTTGACTACGTAGCCAAGAAGAACGGGCCTCTCCTGAGCGAACGAAAAACGCTCAAGAAGAAGATCAAGGCCCTCGAGGGGCAAGAGAGCAGGACGCCCGAAGAGGAAGCTTCGCTCACCGAGCTAAGAGAAGCCCTCCAGGCAGCCGAAGCAAAGGCGCTCTTCAAGCCCATCCTCGGCTGTGAAGTCTACTGCGCCCGACGCTCCAGACTGCTCAAGGAGGCAAGCGTGCCCAACCCCTACCGCCCCAACCAGTCCATCGACAACAGTGGCTGGCACCTGGTACTGCTAGCCAAGAATCTCACCGGCTACAAGAACCTCATCAAGATGGTCTCTCGCTCCTGGATCGATGGCTACTACTATCGCCCTCGCATCGACAAGGAGCTCCTCGAGCAGTACCATGAGGGGATCATCGCTTCCTCGGCCTGCCTCGGGGGAGAGATCCCACAGCATATCATGCACGGCAACATCGAAGAGGCGGAGAAGAGCATCCTGTGGTTCAAGAATCTCTTTGGGGAAGACTTCTACCTAGAGCTCCAGCGTCACAAGACGGATAACCCCCTGGGCAATCAGGAGACCTACGAGAAGCAACAACAGGTCAATGCCGTCCTCCTCGAGCTAGGTAAGAAGCACGGCGTGAAGGTGATCGCCACCAACGATATTCACTTCCTCAATGAGGAGGACGCCGAGGCGCACGACCGCCTCATCTGCCTCAGCACGGGTAAGGACCTCAACGACCCCAAGCGCATGCGCTACAGCAAGCAGGAGTGGATGAAGACGACGCTCGAGATGAACGAACTCTTCGCCGACGTACCCGAGGTCCTCTCCACCACGCAGGAGATCTGCGACAAGGTAGAGATCTACAGCATCGAGCACGACCCGCTGATGCCTGACTTCCCCATCCCCGAAGAGTTCGCTACCGCCGATGATTACCTGCGCCATCTGACCTACGAAGGCGCTCGCCGTAAGTATGGCGAAGAGGGGATCACCGAGGAGGTACGTGAGCGTATTGACTTTGAGCTCAACACCATCTCGGGCATGGGCTTCCCTGGGTACTTCCTCATCGTGCAGGACTTCATCGCTGCGGCTCGTGACATGGGCGTCTTCGTAGGCCCAGGGCGTGGGTCAGCGGCAGGTTCGGCCGTAGCCTATTGCCTCAACATCACGGACATTGACCCGATCCGCTACGACCTCCTTTTCGAGCGCTTCCTCAATCCCGACCGTATCTCCATGCCCGATATCGACGTAGACTTCGACGATGACGGACGTGCCGACGTCCTACACTGGGTTACGGAGAAATATGGGTACGAACGTGTGGCACATATCGTCACCTACGGCACCATGGCTGCCAAGAGTGCCATCAAGGACGTAGCCCGTGTACAGCGTCTTCCCCTCTCGGAGAGCGACCGCCTCACCAAGCTCATCCCCGATAAGATACCCGACGTCAAGAATGTGTCTATCAAGGCAGCCATCGAGCACGTCCCCGAGCTGAAGCAGGCTTCCCTTAGCCCCGACCCACTGCTACACGACACTCTGAAGTATGCTCAGATGCTCGAGGGGAATATCCGCAGTACCGGCGTCCACGCCTGTGGGATCATCATCGGGAAGATGGATATCAGCGACGTCGTACCACTGAGCACCGCCGAAGACAAGGCTACGGGCGAGAGCATGCTCGTCACGCAGTACGAAGGCTCGGTCATCGAGTCGACGGGACTGATCAAGATGGACTTCCTTGGCCTGAAGACCCTGTCGGTGATCAAGGAAGCTCTGCTGAATATCAAGAAGAGTCGAGGGATCGACATCGACATCGACCACATCCCCATCGACGACGAGACGACCTACCGACTCTATGCCGAAGGGAAGACCGTCGGTACCTTCCAGTTCGAGTCGGCAGGGATGCAGAAGTACCTTCGTGAACTTCAGCCCACGACCTTCGAAGACCTCATCGCGATGAATGCACTTTATCGCCCGGGGCCTATGGACTATATCCCCGACTTCATCGATCGTAAGCATGGTCGCAAGCCGATCACTTACGACCTGGAGTGCATGGAGCGCTACCTCAAGGATACCTATGGCATCACCGTCTATCAGGAGCAGGTGATGCTACTCTCCCGTGAGATCGCAGACTTCACACGTGGCGAATCGGATGGTCTTCGTAAGGCAATGGGTAAGAAGCTCGCCGACAAGATGGCGGAGCTGAAGGTCAAGTTCCTCGCCGGTGGTAAGAAGAAGGGCTACAAGGAAGAGATACTTGAGAAGATCTGGGCAGACTGGGCGAAGTTCGCCAGCTATGCCTTCAATAAGAGCCACGCTACTTGCTACAGCTGGGTAGCCTATCAGACGGCGTACCTCAAGGCTAACTACCCCGCCGAATACATGGCAGGAGCTCTGAGTCGCAACCTCAGTAACATCACGGAGATCGTCAAGCTCATGGACGAATGTCGTACGATGGGCATCCGAGTGCTCAATCCCGACGTCAACGAGTCCGACTTCAAGTTCTCCGTCAATCAGGAGGGCAACATCCGCTTTGGGCTCAATGCGATCAAGGGTGTAGCTAGTTCCGCCGTAGAAGCGATCATCCAGGAGCGAGAAGCCAATGGACCCTACCAGGACGTCTATGACTTCTTCGAGCGAGTACCTATGTCGGTCATCAACAGGAAGACGCTGGAGAGCCTCGTCTTCTCAGGGAGCTTCGACAGCTTTGGCCACCCAAGAGAGCTATACACGACTGCTATGGAGCAGGGGAATGATGATACCTTCCTCGCCGCTCTCATTCGCTACGGTCAGGTGATACAGGCAGAGCAGAGTCTCAATGAATCATCCCTCTTCGGTGGCGACGAAGAAGCGCTACAGCTCCCACGACCTACTCCCCCGACTTCCTATAGCGAACTATCGGATCTGGAGCGTCTCAATCGGGAGCGCGAACTCGTCGGTCTCTACCTCTCGGGCAATCCTCTGGATCCCTATCGGGTGATACTTGAGTGCTATTGTCCTACGAATGCCCTGGCGATGAATGATCTCAACGCCGTGGGTGAAGGGCGACAAGTCTCCTTCGGTGGTATGGTCTCCAAGGTATTCCTCGGTACGACCAAGCGGGGCGATCCCTATGCTCGCATCACCATCGAAGATACGACGGGCTCGTTTGACCTGGCGCTCTTCAGCTCAAGCTATGTGAATAACTCACAGTTCTGCCAGAAGGGGCTCTTCATCTTCGTGCAGGGCGTCGTCCAGAAGCGCCGCTACGGCGACGAGCTGGAGCTAAGCGTCCAGCGTATCGACTTACTCTCCGAGGTCGTCGACAGCCTCATCTCCGCCGTCCATCTTGATATAGATGTCCGCACTGTCAATGATGAGGTCATCGGCGAACTGAGCTCCCTCATCAAGAACAATACTGGATCTGCCGTGTTATCTATCAAAATCACGGACGGTACAGGGCGCAATGACGTGCTTCTCACCTATGACGATCACCCCATAGCCCCCACACCCGTGCTCCTCGACTTCTGTCGGCAGTACGATATCCAGATGTCAGTCAAGTGATGCAAATAAACCCTTAGTATCAACATAAAAGAAAGGAAACAGTCATGGCACTAGAAATCAACAGCCAGAACTTTGACACGCTCGCCGCTGGCGACAAACCCGTAGTCGTAGACTTTTGGGCCACTTGGTGCGGTCCCTGCCAGATGGTAGGTCCCTTCATCGAAGAGCTCGCCCAGGAATACGAAGGCAAGGTAGTCATCGGCAAGTGCGACGTCGACCAAGACAATGATCTGCCAGGTCGCTTCAGCGTACGCAACATCCCCACCATCCTCTTCATCAAGGGGGGACAGGTCGTCAACAAGATGGTCGGTGCTCAAAGTAAGGACGTGCTCAAGAAGGCCATCGAAGAGCTTCTCTAAGAGATCCCTTCGATCATAAAGCGAAAGGGCTGTACCACACGCGGTGTGGTACAGCCCTTTTCTTTTGGACTTCGTCTGCCTCCCTCAGCTAGATGGGTGCGGGAGACGAGGCAGAAGGCGACGGCTGAAGAGGCAGTTCGGGAAGGCTAATGCGGATCTTCGAAGAGCAGCCGCATAGAGCAAGCGAGCGACCTGCCTGAAGCGTCGGAGAGCGCAGCTATTAGTTCGGCGGGCGAAAGGCTTTTCTTCGGAGCGCTTTCACCTTCTCCCGCTCGGGGAAGACGCTCTACTGTCCCTGTCGAGATGAGGTAGTCGCCGTCGTTCTCTGGGAAGAGTTCGTCCCGATAAGTAAAGGAATGCCTTAGCTCGGGGTAATACCTGGCCAGCACCTCTAAGAAGCGTGGGGCATCGAGTACACGCATCATCGCCCGGGCCTCCGGTATCCCGCCTTCGCTGGGTCGAAGAAGATAGGTCAGAGGTAGCGCTGAGGAGCGAGTGACTTCAGTGAGGAGCGCTTCCCGCACCGGCTTGGTCCCGTACAAAGCTTGTACAAGGAGCTCCGCTTCTCCCTTGACGAGGAAGAGCGCCCCATCGATGAGGCCCGACTCGGTGCGATGGATCTGGAGGGCAAGATCCTCTTCTTGCTCGAAGTCTTCCGTGATGACTTCCCAGAAAGTTCGGCTATGCAGCAGGCTTGGCGTTTGCTGTGACGCTTCGACCTTCAGGAGATAGTCGACGAGCGAAGGGGAAGCGACGGGCGGATCTTCCTCACGAAGGGCGTCCTCCTGCCTATTGCTCCGAGCCCGATTGACTACAGGCGCATAGCCTCCTACTGAAGTGTAATAGCGATATAGCCAGTCTTCGGCGGGAAGGAGCACGGAGACCACGTCGCCCCTAGCCTTCTCTCGGCGGAGCGCTTCCTGAAGGAGCGGACGCATGATCCCGTTACCCCGATGGTCGGGATGGGTACAGACGGCCACGACATAGCCTGCGGGGAGGATCTCTTCACCTAGCGAGAGCGCCAGCTGAGGGAACTGTAGGTGCCCGATGGCTTTACTTCCCTCCTCGGCTAGCAATACATCCTCCTCTCGGTACAGCCGATCGAAGTAGCGATCCAGGAATTCGTCCGAGTCACCGAAGCATAATTGCCACAGCCGACGGGCTTCTTCCCTCTTAGTTCTCCTTATCTGGGTCATGGCGCAGCACGGCAGCTATCTTCGGGAGTATTGTCTCGGGCTTGTAGGATAGCTTAGCCTTACGCAGACCTTCCAGCCCCAAGTCTTCCTCTCTATTGACATAAACGTACTGCTCTGGTATCGTCGAGGCGAAGAGCTTATTGATCATCGTGTACGAACCTTCATAGTCTCGATCGGCCTTCTCAATATGTACGCCGAAGGTCGTCTCATTGATCGGCGATCCCAGCGTGAAGGCCACGACCCGACCATCTACACGCAGGATCCCGCCTGATAGTCCGAGCTCGTCGAAGTGGTCGAAGAGTCGCTGGATGACTTCTTGTTCCTTGTCCTCGCCTTCCTCTGTTCCGTGGCTCAGAAGCCATTCCCGCTCGACGGCCAAGCATTCGGCACAGCCACCACCCGTAATAGGTTCGTAGCTGTAATTCGGATAGAGCTTCTCGAACTTGTTGATATGATTCCGCTTCGACTGAAGAGATTTGCCCGAGAGTGTGACTAAGCGCTCCCTTAGGTAAATGTAGTCGGCGTTGCCTTCATCTTCGAGGAAGGTAAAGGCACCGGGTAAGACCGACTCCAAGTGCTCACGGCACCGGGGCGTGATGCCCATGATCACCAGCGGATAATTCCCCCGCTCGGCCTCGGCCTTCAGTCGATCCAGCGAAGCATCGACACAACCTCCGCCCCGCATGATGGGGATCAGGTAAGCGGGATGCGAACGGGCGGGCGACGTGAAGCGAATAAACAGCGTGTCGTCTGCAATGGCATAGCACGTCTCGTACTTGACGGCCCAGCCGTAGAGGTTCGCAAAGGCCAAGTCACATATCCGTGATTGGCTCTGGAGCGTAAAGGACGTGACCTCTTCCCTTGAGGAAGGAAGGATCGGTTTGAAGTCTAATGGATCCATAAGATTCGATGGCTTGGGACGGGCGTATCAGGAGGCTCTGTAGCTGAGTTCCTGAAGGGGGTCCCAAATGTTATATTACTTTTCGCCGAATGTTATATTACTTTCGAAGCGAACTGCAAGTACTTCGCCCGGGAAGTAATACAACAACCCGAGCGAAGTACCTGAAGTTCGGAAGGGAAGCCCTAGTAGTTCCCAGAGGAAGTACTAGCAATTCGGATGAGAAGACTTATTAGTTCCCCCGAGCAGTGTGCTTAGTTCGGGAGGGAAGTCCTTGTACTTCCCAGAGGAAGTGCCTTCAGAAGCCCCGCCTTCTCCCTACTTCGCCTCCCCACGCGTCATGCGGAAGGAGACCTGATAGCACATAAATAGCGGAATGGCTACCCCCACACCGAGGGCGAACATCGTCAAAAGCGCCGTGATCAAATTAGAGAAGATCCCTGGCAGATACTGCTCCTGCGCCACTTCCTGCGTCGACTCCATGAAGCGAATCATGCCCAGGATCGAGCGATATGCAAATTGGCCCGGGATCATCGGCAGGAGAGCGGGGAAGGCAAAGACTTCGATCGGGTAACGAGCATGGTAAGCAAAGCCCACGGCGATGAAGCCAGCGAAGACCGAAGCTAAGAAGGTGGCGATAGCGATATTCATCCCTGCATAGGTCATCAGCGAGAAGCGCAGTGCATTCCCCAAGAAAGCGATGATCGGGACATATCGGAAGGCGGCCTTCGAAGGATTGCCGACGGCGGCGAAACCTAGGGCAGCGATGGCAGCAAAAAAGCCCTTTTCGAGAATAAGCAGAAAGTCCATACGGTCGGAAGATATTAGGAAAAGGGACTAGAGAAGCGACAGACCAAGCGACATCAGCGAGAAGCTCAGCCCCACGGTGATGCTCACGACGATCATCACTGCCGTCAGCAGGCGGGAGATCCCATTGAGGACGTAGCCGTCGAGTACGTCCATCATCCCGTTGATGAAGGGTACTCCGGGGATCAGGTACAGGACACTGGCGCTGAGAGCGACCTTGGGATACTCCTCGTAACCTAGTTTTGCCCCGACACCTACGATGAACGAGGCCACGAGCGCCGAGAGTACCACCGTCAGATAGTGGTAAGCGTGCCGGCGATTCAGCTCTTGGCGAAGGAGGAAGCCACAGAACGTGCCGAGGAAAACAAAGAGACCCGAGACGAGATCACCGCCAAAGAGCAGGCAGAAGGCCATATTCGCCTGGCTGATGAGATAGAGCACCAGCCAGCGATTCATCGGCGGGGTGTTGATGATCTTCTGGAAGCGCTCTTCGAGCTCTTCGAGGCTGGGATGGTGGTCGTAGGTGTACCAGGAGAGACGACTTAGTTCGGCGTTGAAGAAGAAATTGAGCGGGCCGTGTCGATGCTGGAGCATTCCGGAGACAGGATGCGGATCCAGCGGGCGGTACGAATGCTTCCCGTCGCCGAGGACAGGGGTAAGCGTCATGGTCATATTCCGCTGGAAGGTCATGATCGTCGGCTCGTAGCCATAGGCATGAGCGATACGGGTGGTATTGACTACGATACGATTGGTCTGCACCCCGACGCTGGTCTGGGTCGTAGCATAGCGTAGCAGGAAGTCAAGTAAATGCTCCTTGTCGATATCCTCACGTAAGGGACAGGGTTTGGATTGGGCCATAAGCTTCGTTTGGCTTGTAAAGATGTAGGTAGAGTAAGTGTAGTGAGCGCCGTGCCTCCACGGAGTTTGCCTTCGCTGACCGAGTCGCTAGCGAGCTACCTGCGGGTAGCCCGAGCCGGCCTATCAGCTAGCTCCAGATCGTCTTACGACTAGTCTGAAGCTGTCTTACGACTAGTTTTCCCAGACTTTGCAGTGAGTGAAAAGCCACCCTGCAATTGAGTTCATTCCGTTCTGCGATAAGATCAAGCGAACCCAGCGACTAGTTCCATTCTGCACTGCAATCAGTTCAGACAGGCTCTGCAATGAGTTCAGACAGATCCAGCGACTTATTCGCCTCAGTCGAATACGTTTTTAAGTCAGCGTTAGCAACAAAAGAGCCTCCACTGTTGATCCAGGGGAGGCTCAGGTATCAGTATGAGGCACTGATTTTCTCTTGTTGCGGAGGCAGGATTCGAACCTACGACCTTTGGGTTATGAGCCCAACGAGCTACCACTGCTCCACTCCGCGCTATCTTTTTGCACTGCAAAGGTAGTATTATTTTCTTAACCTACAAACTTTAAGAATATCCAGCTCCGGATTTTCCTCCTCATAAAGCAAGAGCAACGACCCCATCCGTGAGGGATCATCACCCTATGATCGAGTGTCAAGCTCAGCTAAAAAGGAAGGTCATCTGGGTCGAAGGGTCTAGCATCAGCCGTAGTCAGGGCCTCCTCTGCCATAGTATGATCTTTATCCTCCATAGTCGGCTCCCCTCCCTCTTCCGTAGTCTGCTCTCCCTCCTCGGTAGACTTATCTAGCCATGATTTTGTGAGGGCGATCGTTTGACTTTCAGGTTGCTCCTCCTTGCTGAGAGGATCGACCTGCAAGATCAGGGGAAGATCGGCCATGATACCCGAGAGCACACAAGCTCCAGCAGGTAATATCGGGAGCGACTCTATTGAAATCTTATCAAGATAGGCAATTGCCTTCTCCACCATCTCTAGATCCCGATTGTTGATCAGACGATGGATGAGGTAATTGTGGAGCTGAGAAATAATCGTCGCTGATATATCCGAAGGCCTCTGACTAGCGATAGTCAGGAAGACGCCAAACTTACGTCCCTCCTTAATGATCTCCTCAAACGTCTCGAGTCTGAAGTCCTTCCAGTCCTGACTCTCTCGTGTCGAGTCGTACGATAAGATGTTGTGAGCTTCGTCGATGATGATATTCAGCGAACTAGTGACTACATCAGACTTCTTATTCTTATGCTCCTGATAGTACTTATAGGATAGAAGTAGCGGGATCAGTTTCTTCATCGAGACAGAGACTTTACTCATATTGATCACCGCTAGTGGCTTTCCATCTTCCCAGAGATTAGTATTACCTACATTAGTCGGTATAGAAAATACCTTCGAGAACTCATTTCTCAAGCTTTTCAGCTTATTGATCGCAGGCGCTACATGCTCATTCTGCGCACGATTTGACAATACATCGTCAATCAGCTGAATATATAGGAACTTAGTAATCCACGAAATAAAGTCTTCATCCTTCTCCATTGACTGTATTGCGTGATAGAACTTCGTTTCTGGAATAATAGACTCAAAATTTGGATTATTTGCGTAAAATGTAGTTGATGACTGTTCACCATAGGTATAGAAACAAGGAGTAGATGAAAACCATCCTAAATTAGAACGAAGATCATCTTGATGATCTAATATACTTTCCAGATATCCCAGGGTTAAATCAGCAAGACCCCAATTACCTAATTTGAGAATTTGCTTCAATTTATTCTTAAGAATCCCCTTGGTATATTCCAAGGGATCCCGTGCTTCTTGTGCCTTTCCATATAGCTTCAGTGCCCTCCGGATAAAAGGTTGTTGTGTCTTCTCCGTAGCACTCGCAAGGATAAAGAAGATTTCTGGAGTAAGGATATCCTCTGACGACAACTGAATCCTATCAGCCTGATCGCTTTTTGTAGATAGGTTATATACCTTCTTGAGGGGAGTTATAGTGGTTGAATTGGCATACTCTCCGTTGAAATCAAAAAGGATAAAGCGTGCATTTTCCTGGAATGCCTTTTGATCTCCAAACTCTTGGAATAGGTTCTTGTAGAGCGTGGCTAATGTGTGACTCTTACCGCTCCCCGTATTCCCAAAGATACCTATATGGCTTGCAAAAAGTCGATCAATGGATACGTCAATGGAGACACGCTCATCTGTCATCAGAGCTCCTAGGCGTATCGTACACTCTCCTTCTTGAGCAAAGCTATGAATCTTCTGATACTCTTCTGCATCTAAGAGTATGCATTCATTGCCAATCAAGGGAAGCTCCTTGATTCCTTTACGATACTTATCCCCCGAGAAGTAGCCAAGCATCTTGACCGATAGGAAACGAACGAACCGCTCTTCAGCCTGAGTATACCCAGGAGAATGGGAATCCGTCTTGTCTTCTTTGACATACTCTTTCTCGATCTTACCGATCAGGCTATTGAATCCCTTGATGAGCTTGACATACCCACCCACAGATACATTAGACAGTAGCTCTCCCCGATAGATGATGTGCGAGCGATTCTTCTCCTGATCGACACGAACGGAGACCTCTCTACCATCGACACTGGAGACCTCCCCAATACGAAAGATCGATTTCTTAAGTAGATAATCGTCGTGATCTATTGTAGTCTTCTCCATATTCAATTGATGCGATTCCCGATCTGTCCAAAGACATACTTATTGATAGATACCAAATCGAACACCTTCAACTCCTCGACGGCCTTTTTTCCTTCTTTATCTTGAGCAGCTTTAAACTCTTCTGGCGATAGGATAATGATATTATTATGGTTACTCTTTCCTATACATTTCCCTATAGCTTCCTTTGCCCCATCATCATAGGCAAAGATAATGACGAGCAGAGTTGGGTTAGACGCTACTGCTCGACGCGTGATCTGAGCGATATGCTCATCTGCAAAGGAAAAGCCCATCGCAAAGAGGCAGGTAGTTGGTTTCTCTAAGGCATTTGCATACAAGCGCATCAATTCGTAGAAATGTAAGTCCAAGACCGTCTCTCTGAACTTTGCCTTTCTCGGGTGAATCATCACCAACTCATTGTATGCCTCTCGGAATGATCGCATCAGCTTATCAGAGGCGGAGTCGATGCTCAGAGATTCGGTAGGTGTTTCTTCCTCCATATCTCTTTCCTCTAAAGACTCAGGGGCTGCTGAACCAATAGAGTTTTTCACGGCCATCTCTAAAGCTTTAAGATTGAATCCCGGCTTCTGTGGCTCAATGACTCGATGCTGAGGTGGATACTCCTTGATACAACCGACGACTTTCTTCAATATATCCAAACTCCCATCATAGAATATCTCAGCACTATTCTCCTTATGCCGCCAGTTAACTGAGCCGTGCATCTTCAGATAGTTGAATGTAGGTAGCTCCGAGGTTCGCTGATAGAGTGGGCTCACCTTAGAGACTATCGTACTGAACGCTTCTTCTCGAAAGACAGGTCTCATCACGCCCTTAAATCCATTATTGAACTCTATCCCCAGATCTTCAGCCACCCCCTCAAGCAATGGATCTATATTGGTCGTGAAGATATTAACTTGCTTACTCAAGAGAGTACTACCTCGACGAGAGATGATATGATTCCAGATCTTCAGGAAGTCACGATAGGCAGCCTCTACTTCCTGGAGCTCCTTAGGCTTCTTATCCATCGAGATGGCATCAAGACAAGGCTTCATGACACCTTCCACATAGGTAATCTTTAGATTATCCTCGGTGATTTGCCTCACCCTACCATTCTCAATAGTGGCACAATCTGTTAGCCACGTCTCGATATCACCCAAAGTCGTCAGGTAGGGGCGTGAAAGCCCAGCCCCGAATAGGAAGTTGATGTGGCTCGATTGTATGATATTCGTCAGCTTATCTAATGTCAGCGGAGTATCCATATCCTGTAAAAACTTCTGTGCTAAAAGGTATTACCTCCCACAAATGTATAGAAAGCAAGCTTCAGAAACAAGCAATTCACGACAGCACCACAGGTTCTAAGCAGAGGAATAAAAAGACGGGTGCCCGTACTTCCTTGGTCAAGGAGTACGGGCACCCGGGATAAAGTGGAAGCGCTATCTAGCGCCGTGAGAGCTTAGTGCTGTGCGACAGAGTCAGCTGCAGCTGCAGGGACGATCTTCACAAGCTCAATCTCGAAGACGAGCGTGCTGAAAGGAGGGATCTTTTCACCAGCGAAGCGAGCACCATAAGCAAGCTCCTGAGGGATGACAACCTTTACCTTTTCGCCGACCTTCATGAGCTGAAGCATTTCCGTCCAGCCCTTGATGACCTGATCAACACGGAATTCAGCAGGCTTACCCTTAGATTCGTCGAAGACGGTATCGTCGATGAGCTTACCGACATAGTTCACCTGGACCATGTCCGTAGCCTTAGGCGTCTCGCCATTACCTTCCTTGAGGACCTGGTAAGCAAGACCAGAAGCCGTGGTCTTCACGCCAGCCTGCTTCTTATAGTTCGCTACGAATTCAGCGCCCTTCTTCTTGTTCTCACCATACTGCTCTTCCATCTGCTTCTGCATTTCTTCTTCGTACTTGGCACGTTCCTGCTCCTGCTTCTTTTCGTAGTAAGCCTGAGCGATGGCGTTGATGCTATCGGACTGCGAAGCACGGGCAGCGGAGTCGAGGCTTAGCGCCTTCTTGAAGCCAGCGAGGAAGACAGCCTTCTTCAGCGTAGAGTCATCCTTGAAGCGCATAGCAGCCTGTACGCCCTGCATCTGACCGACATAGTACCAGAGCTTGGTCGTATCGCTGTTGAAGCCTTCCTCAAAACCCTTGAAGAAGAGTGCTGAGTCGACGTTCTCACCCTGAGCCTTAGCGCCCTGGATAGCGTTGATGAGTTCGTTAGCATTGCCAAAACCAACGGCGAAGGATACGCTGTCAGCATTGTCCTTGAGGTTAGCAGAGCCACTCTTAGAGCAAGAGTAGATACCGAGAGCCATGGCTGAAGCAGCCAGGATCATTGAGATCTTTTTCATCTTTCGTTGAGATACTGGATTGATTGGATATTATTCTGTTGTTATTTCTTTCGCTTAATGGGCTTGCGTCCCTTGGTCGAAGGAGTGGCCTTAGCTGGGATGGCGGAAGAGTCTTCCTTGACTTCGGCCTTCGCCTCTCGGTAAGGGCGGATGTCGAGTAGCTCTACCTCGAAGAAGAGGGGCGCCCCTGGAGGGATGACTCCATTGACACCTCGCTCGCCATAGGCTAGGGATGCAGGGATGAGGAACTCATACTTCGAGCCCTTCGTCATGAGGCAGATCCCTTCGGTCCAGCCGGCGATGACCTGAGAGAGGGGGAAGACGGCTGGCTCACCACGCTTGATGGAGCTGTCGAATTCCTTGCCATCGGTGAGGCGTCCCGTGTAGTGGACGACGACAGTGTCCTGAGCCGAAGGGCGCTCCTCCTGTGCAGCACGGAGCACTCGATACATCAGACCGCTCTCCGTGGACTTCACTCCGTCACGACCCTTGTAAGCGGCGATGACGGAATCAGCAGAAGCCGTGCGACGGCGTGTCTCCTGAGCACGGAGATCTGAGGCATAAGCTTCGAAGATAGACTGAGCATCGGCAGCACTTATCTTGAGGTGCTCGCCGAGGAAGGCATCACTGAAGCCCGAGAGGATCTGCTGACGGCTGAGGCTATCACCAGGCATCCGGGAGACGACTTCGGAGAAAGCTCCGCTATTGAGTACACCGAAGGCATAGGCTACCGAGTCTTGGTGACTCGCTAGTACAGGCTTCTGCGTATGGAGCTTCTTAGAGCAGGAGGCCGTAGCTAAGGCTAGGCCAAGGCCTAAGATGAGGGTATGAGAGATCTTCATCATGAAGGCTACTTCCCGACGATGCCGATGAGCTCGATGATGAAGACGAGCGTACTGCCTGGCTGGATCATCTCACCTGCGCCACGATCGCCGTAAGCAAGGTCCGAAGGGATAGTGACCTTCCACTTCGATCCTACGGGCATGAGTTGGAGGACCTCCGTCCAGCCCTTGATGACACCCTGCAGAGGGAACTTCGCCGTCTGCCCACGATCCATAGAGCTATCGAAGACCTGACCATTGATGAGCGTGCCGTGGTAGTGGCACTCTACGGTATCGGTGAGCTGAGGCTTATCGCCGTCACCCATCTTGATGACCTCATACTGCAGACCACTAGGTAGGGTCACGACCCCGGTCTTATGACCATTGATCTTGAGGAACTCTTCACCAGCAGCCTTATTCTGCTCGACGGTCTTGCGACGTACTTCCTGGAAATAATCGTTGATGACGACCTTCGCCTCATCATACGTCATCCGAGGCTCTGCCTCCTGAAGGACATCACGTACTCCTGCGAGGAAATCCTCGAGACTGATCTCATCGAAGCCCGAAGCTCTGAAGTTCTGGCCGATGCTTAGCCCTAGGGCGTAGCTTACTTTATTCATTTACGTTGCTTAAGTTCTTAGTACAGAGCTTCCCTCAGCCTTACTGCAGGTCTGCGAGCAAGCTCCCTTGCCTAGCTTAGGCATATCAGGGGACAAAGTTAGTCATTTTTGTATCGTTGCAAAGCGGATATAAGGTAAGCGGTAGCGAAGTACAAAGTAAAGCGAGACAGTCCTACGAATAGGCACGCCACACACCTATGCATCAAAACGAATCGACCTCGCCCTACACCACGCTCAAGAGCAGTGGATATAGGGCGAGGTCGAAGGCCTAGATCTAGCGATCTACCCTAGGGAAAGGATTGGCTACATCAAGGCCGTGAGTGCAGCTGCTAGACCGAAGACGATACCAGGGGCATTAGCTACCACGATAGGCCAGTCCTTCTTGGGCTGCAAGAAGCCATAGAAGACCCAGAGAGTACAGTTGACGGCCGCCACTAGGGGCTGGATCCAGTCCCCCTTGTGGCCATTGAGGTTGCCCTGGATCGTACTGATATAAGAGACATACATGAGGATAGCGGTCACCGAAGCGACAGTCCCCAGAATGGTCAGGAATTTAGACTTTGTCATAGGATCTACGTGATGAATAAAACGATATTACCGGCGCAAAAGTAAAAAACACAAGACAACACTCCCTACACCCTCCCTACAAATATCCTCCGGCCCCTCGGGGTGGGCTCTAAAGAGACAGAGGCTACACCTATATATACAGTTTGCACTGCTAGGTATAGCCCCTGAGGGTGAATCCCCACGCTAGAGAAGGCGGGGTATCATGGATGGTGACTTACTTCTTTGCTAGGTCGTACTGCGCAGCGAGCTCACCTTCGGGGAGCTGCTTGGTCGTCTGGTCGAGCAGCGTGATCTTACCTTCACCGACCTTGTAGTAGGTCTCGAGGTTAGACGAAGGCGTGATGAGGGTCAGCAGGCCGTCGGCTTCGAGCTTGTACGTCCCGTTCTCATCGACAGGCTGTACGCCAGCCTTGGAGAACTCCTCGTGCTTGCTGTACGTGCCATCAGCGTTGAGGACGATCGTCGTCTTCACTGATCCGTCAGCACCTGGGATCGTACCTTCGTAGGTACCCAGAGCTGCTTCGTTAGCTGCTGCAGGAGTTTCTACTACTGCTGCTACAGAGTCCTGATTCAGGCTATCGCTCTGCGAAGCCTCCGTGTTACCTTGGCAAGAGGCCAGTGCCAGTGCCAGTACTGCGAATGAAACAAATACTTTCTTCATAATCGTACTATTGTATTAGTGGCTCTCCCGTCAGCAGTCTTCGCCATGAAGCCCAGTACGGGTGTTAAGCCGGGTACAAATGTACAAAAAAAACGTACCGATACTATAGCTTCGAAAATAGTTTGCTAGTCCTCGTCAGACAGGGCATCTACAGCGGCGAGCCAAGCCTTTGGGGAGACGTCGCTCGGCATGCGCCAGTAGCCTCTGGGGGAGAGACTCACAGCCGCCACCTTAGGTCCATCAGGCATGCAGTTTCGCTTGTACTGCTGGGCGAAGAAACGGCGATAGAACTCCCGTAGCCAGCGTTTAATGACCTTCGGCTCATACTTACCCTCGAAGGCCACCTTAGCCAGGTAGAAGATCTTCTCGGGATCATAGCCGTAGCCGAGGAAATTGTAGAGGAAGAAGTCATGGAGCTCATAGGGCCCGACGAGGTCTTCGGTCTTCTGATCGATGCCCCCTGCTTCGTCGGTAGGCTTCAGCTCGGGAGAGATAGGAGTGGCGACGATCGAGCGAAGGACTTCGGAGAGCTCTGCCCCGAATCGCTCTATCTCTGCTAGGCGAGAGACGATGATCTGCACCGCTGTCTTCGGGACGCCTGCATTGACCGAATACATCGACATGTGATCGCCGTTGTACGTGCACCAGCCTAGTGCTAGCTCGGAGAGGTCACCGGTACCGATGACGGGAGCATTGTACTTGTTGGCCAGATCCATCAGTATCTGTGTGCGCTCACGAGCCTGGGTATTCTCATAGACGACATCCTGCACCTGGGGGTCGTGACCGATGGCAGCGAAGTGCTGGAGACAAGCCTCGGTGATATCGATAGTGAGCGAAGTGATGCCGAGGAGCTTCATCAGCTCTAGGGCATTGTCCTTGGTATGGGTGCTCGTCCCGAGGCCAGGCATCGTCACCCCGATGATCCCCTCACGAGGCAGACCCATAGCGTCGAAGGTAGCCACGGCGACCAGCAGAGCCAGCGTCGAATCCAGTCCCCCAGAGATCCCGATGACGGCATGGCGAGCTCCGATGAAGCGCATACGCTGAGAGAGGCCACAGACCTGGATATCAAACATCTCCTCGGCACGCTCGTCTCGGCGACGGCTCACGGGGAGGAAGGGGTTCTGATCGATCTTGCGATCCACATCGTGCGACTCGTCGTGCGTACGTAGGGTGAAGGGTATCTCGGTCAGGAGACCTCGCTCGGTGTGGTCGACCACAGAGTCGTTGAAGCTATTGGTCATCATGCGATTGTTGTTGATGCACATCACATCGATATCGCTGATGATGAGACGCTCCTCATAGACGAAGCGGGACGTCTCGACGAGGATCTTACCGATCTCGGCGATGAAGGCCTTACCCGTGAAGACCGTATCCGTGGAGCTCTCTCCATAGCCAGCAGAAGCATAGACATAGCCACAGAGGTTCTGCGAGGAGAGTCCGCTGATCAGGGAGCGCAGATAGGTATTCTTCCCCGCCAGCTCATTGCTCGCCGAGAGGTTGAAGATGATCTGTGCGCCGTAGAGTGCCAGGCGTGTCCCTGGGGTGTAGGGCGTCCACATATCTTCGCAGATCTCGATCCCGATGGCCAGCTTACCGGCACGGAAGAGGACATTATGCCCGATGGGTACACGGAAGCGACCGATCTGCACGTGTGCCAGCTGTAGGTCTCGAGCGGCAGCGAACCAGCGAGCCTCCTGGAACTCTCGGTAGTTCGGCAGGTAGGTCTTGGGGATAGCCCCGAGGATCTGCCCCGACTGCAGGACGACAGCTGCATTGAAGAGCTGGGACTCGATACGTATAGGCATCCCCACGATGATGAGCACCGAGGTGTGAGCCGTACGCTCAGCCAGATCCAGCAGGGCAGCTTCAGCCTGATCGTTAAGGAAGGAGCGCAGGAAGAGGTCTCCACACGTGTAGCCTGTGATGGAGAGCTCAGGGAAGGTGATGATCTCTACCCCCTTAGCTTCGGCCTCCAGGATCTGCGCTTCGATGCGACTGACATTGTAGGCACAGTCAGCCACCCGCACAAAGGGGACGGCAGCTGCTACCTTGACAAATCCATACTTCATATTATTCCGTTTCTTGTTCTAAATCATTTGTGGATATACGACTAGATATGCGTACACCGACGAGATCCGTGCACGCATATCCCCCCTTCGGAGAGAGGAGGGCTCACTCGGCGAAGTAGCGAGCCTACTGACCAAGAGCCGCTACACCCTGCTGGACCATAGCGATGACCTCGATCAGATTCTTCGTGATGAACTTCACCGAGATCGCCAGCAGGACGACCCCGAAGAACTTACGCAGGATGTAGACCCCGTTCTTGCCGAGGATACGGTCGAGGATCGACACGTACCGTAGGACGAGATAGACGAGGACCATGTTGAAGACGATGCTCAGCGCTAGGTTGATCATAGCGATCCCTGCCGAGCGAAGCGTCAGGAGCGTCGTGAAGGAAGCCGCCCCAGCGAAGAGGGGGAAGACCAGCGGGACGAAGGTCGTATTGCCACTAGAGTCATCCTCCGACTTGAATATCTCGATCCCGAAGATCATCTCCACAGCCATCACGAAGAGTACAATACCCCCTGCGACGCCGAAGGTCGAGATGTCTGCCCCGAAGGATCCCAAGAGAGGCTCCCCGACGAACAGGAAGGCCAAGAGGATGATCCCCGAGTAGATCCCTACTTGGGAGGATTGGTAGGTCTTCCCCTTCGCCTTGAGCGAGAGAATGATAGGGATAGCTCCGATGATATCGATCGTCACGAAGAGGGTGAAGAACGATTTGTAGATCTCATCGAGGCTGAAGAGGCTGAACTCTCGGCCTATCGCCGAGGCGATCTGACCAAAGTCGATCCCGAGCAGTGGAGTGGTCATCATTAGGTGAACGAACTTAGAGTGTAGTGTATGTAGCAAATAGCGAGGGGATATCCCTCTCTCAGAAAAGAGAAGAATACCCCCTCACATGGTGAGCGGTAGGCGAGGCTCGAACTCGTGACCCTCAGCTTGGGAAGCTGATGCTCTACCAACTGAGCTACTACCGCAGGGTTGAGACACCCCCCTTGAGGGGTTTTCCTGATCGCAAAGATAAGGAGAAGTTTTGATTCCACAATAGGTATTAGCCCCCGACCACCCGCTGGGAGCACTAGGAGCGCTCCGCCCCTACCCCTCCGACTCCAGCCTCGCTCAGCCGAGCGCTTCACGGAGCCGTGACACGTATAATATAGGGTATCGGGCAAGGCCTCCAAGTGTGCTCCTTCCTCACAGAACTTCGGGCGAAGGACGAGGCTTGATTTACCCCGTCTAAACAGGTACTCTGGAGGGGGTAAAAAACGACCCACGGTAGGTCGTCGAAAAAACCTACTGTGGGTCGTGATGACGACCTACGGTAGGTCGCATCGGCGACCTACCGTAGGGTCCTTTTGGGATCAATCGGAGGACGGGCGCTGAGCCCGCCTGATCAGGGCTTCGGAGCGTCGGGTAGCGCCTCCTCGGGGACGTAGTAGACTTGCCCATCCTCCATCTCGTAGGCGACGCCGACACGGCGCCCTCGGGAGCTAGACTGATCAGCCTTGTCCTTAGACGGGGTATAGCGCTCGATCTTCCCGCCCTTCTTCGTGATGATCTCCATGTTCTCCTTGCCGGGATTCTTCACCACAGAGAAGTCCTCTTGGGTGAAGACCTCGGTCATGTTCATGTTCATCACCATCGCTACCATGAGCGAGACGGCGAAGACCATAGCGACATCGAAGAGGTTGACGACGACGGTCAGCGGATCGGTATCTTCGCCCTGCATCAGACGGTTAGGGCGACGAGGTTTACGTGCCATAGATCTATGCCTTGGGCTGTTCGACGAGGAGCGAGGAGACATACTCCAGCAGAGCGACATCCTTGGTGTACCAGCGCTGCTTGTACTGCAGGGTGATGAGACCGACGAGGCTGATCACGAGCCCGACGACCGTCGTGGCGAAGACCACCTGCATGTTGTAGGCCATCGCACCGATATCCCCCGAGGAGAGCCCCACGAGAGCGGGACTCATCGAGATGAGCGTCCCCACGAGCCCGAGGACAGGACCTATCTTCGTCAGGAGCTTGGACAGGGTGAGATCCTTCTCACAGATACTCTCATAGCTACTGAGCTGATAGTTGACATAGTCCTCGGTCAGCCCTTGGCGGGTGAGTAGATCCGCCAGGTGATCGACGAAGGGGGAGCGGTTCGTCTTCGGTAGACGCTCCAGCAGTTCGCCCAGGTTATCCGAGCGTAGCTGGCGGGTATCCCCTAGGAGCTGTGTGATCCGACGGCGCTGCATGAAGCTATTGTAGAAGCTCCCGACGAGGATGAGCGACCGTATGAAGAGTAGGATGAGGAAGAGGATGTCTGGGATGAGCAGACTGTTGGAGATGACGAAGAGAATCTTAGAGATCTGATCCATGGATGCGGATGATGTATATTACTTAGATCGGAGTGTACGACGTATGCGTGGAGCGAAGTAGCCAACGACGAAGCAGAGGAGTGCTACGACGGCCGTAAGTGCTAGCCCTCGCCACTGGATGGGACTCTGCTCAGGAGCTGTGCGTATCGTCTCATCCACCGAAGCAATGATGCCGAGGATGAAGATGAAGAGCTCGACGAGGAAGAGCACCTCCAGCCGTAGCTCTTCCTCGGGCAGAAGGAAGCGAAGGAGGTAGACCAGCCCTAGCACAAGGACGAGCGTCCCCAGCGAAAGCAGGAGGGAGACCACCCCAAAGTCCACCCCTGGCAGGGCGAAGATCAGGGTCGACTGTAGGTAGAAGAGGACGGGGAAGAGCAGGACACCTGGATAGAGGCGAAGCAAGAAGCTCACTACCCTACCTCGGTGTGTATGCGCCTTCGTCAGGCGTGAGAAGCTATAGCCTACCACGAGGGCTACGTCCAGCGAGATGAAGATAGCTGCGTACTCCCTCAGCGAACGATCGGCGATGTAGCCAGCGAGCCCTGTCTTCGTCTGCTCTATAGCATAGGGATAGGTCAGATAGACGAAGACCGAGGCCACGACACCGAAGAGGAGCGGGACGATCCAGCCTCGCTCGAAAGTCAGGCGCAGGGCCGTACCAAGAGCGACGAAGAGCATGAGGATCTGAACGACTAGTTCCATCAGAGCGAAGTTCTAGGGTAGGTGGAAGCGGGCGTCTTAGGTACGCCATGCCTCATCACGACGGCGCTTGAGACGCAGTACCACCAGGAGCACCACGAAGAGGACAGCGACACCACCGACGACCCAGAGACTGCTGAAGCTCTTGGTCACCGAGCCTGCGGTATCGGAGACCGTCTCCTTCTTCATGACCATGCCGTCCTTGGCATCGACGCTCGCAGCAGCCGAGCCTTCGTCCAGCTTCTTCATAGAGGTCTGATACTGGCGAGCCTCGTCGGAGGAGATGTGCTGAGCGATGAAGTCACGGAGCTTCCTATTGTCGGCAGACATCCCTGCACCTGAAGGTCCGTACTTAGCTACGACCTCGGCATGGCGCTGGGCAAGGGTATTGATCTGCTCCTGGGAGGCCTGCCACATCCCCTTGCGAACCGTCTCAAGCATCACTGCCGTCATAGCCTCCATCGCAGCGGGACTCTTCGCTTCGAAGGCCTTAGCTACACCGAGGTTATTGACGTCACGGATATACATATCGTAGAGCTGATCCCAGAGCTCCTTGTCGATGACCTCAGGCTTCATCACATTCCACCCATAGGTGTTGGTGACGATCTCACTGAGGCCTGCTATACTCGTCGCTCCCCCAGAGAGTACCTCGCGAACATACTCGGGGTTGAGCACGGTAGCACGACTCTCTACGCCGATAGCCTCCTTGAGGTCCTGCATCCGCATATTGCTGTGATTGCGGTAGTCGGCGAGGTAGGTGTCGGGATCCTTCCCCGTGACTTGGCGCACGGAGAGCGTGAGGCCACCCATGAACTCATACACATGGTCGAGGCTCAGAGCACCCCAGGTATTATTCTGTCGGGGCTGTACGACGACATCGGTATTCTTCAGTGCTGCTCGGAAGAGGGGCTTGACGAATCTCCCCCAATCCTCCTTCTTGCCGGTGTAGGCAGCACCCATATTATTGAGGTAGACGTCAGCGATCTCTCGCTCCGTCTCCCACTTATCTCCAGCAGTGACCATCTCCTGAATACCCGTGCCGTACATGCCGTTGATCCCGCCGAAGATGCGCACGTTGGCCAGTTCACGAGCCTCCTTAGGTGAGAGGCCTTGCTCTACGAGCTCCCGCTCGGTAGCTACAGAGCCTTCGGCGACGAAGTTCGCCTGATCCTCCTTCCCGAGGGACGCTACCAGTTCGATCGCCTTAGTGATGAGTGCTAGGCGGGAAGCAGCTAGGTCACGGAACTGACCCGAGGTCTGGATGACTACGTCGATACGGGGACGTCCCAGCTCTGAGGTGGGGATGAGACGGACGTCCTCCACCGTGCCGAACTGGCTACGCACAGGCTCTACCCCGAGCATATAGAGCACTTGAGCGATCGTCACACCTTCGGTCTCGACGAACTCACTACTCCAGAAGGTATAGCTCACCCTCGTCGGGTACTTCCCGTGCTGCTCCTTGTAGGCACGGAGCGTCTGCTGTGCTAGCTGTACGCCCTGACTCCAGGCACGCTGTGAGGGCGTACTCTCGGCACGCACGGCGTAGAGGTTGCGTCCTGTAGGGACAGCACGAGGGTTAGCTACAGCATCTCCCCCTGGTGATGGAGCAGTGAAGCCCCCGTTGAGGGCGTTGATCATCGCATCGAGCTCCAGACGGGGACTCTTCTGTAGGGCGTCTCGGTAGTTGATGACGTTGAGGATGGCTTGCTCTAGTTCGGTGATGGCTTCCGCTTCATCCTTCTCCTTCTTGGAGGGCTCTGGTGCAGTAGCCGACTTCGCCGAAGGATGTCCCCCAGCCTTCTTGTCCGAAGGCGTCTCACCCCGCATCTGCTCCAGACGAGTAGGCTTGCGGGTAGGCCTCTCTGAGGAGGCTACTTCGGGCTTCTTACCCTCGGCGCTTTTAGCCGAAGCGTCCTTAGGCTTAGCGCCCATCATCGACGCCATCATCCCCCCACGGCTCTTGGGAGCATTCAGCTCACGAGCACGAGCCAGCTGTGCCGGAGTGATCCCTCCATAGGAGAGGACGAGCGCCTCACTGACCGAGCCCGAGGAGAGGATGCTCCTGACGAGCTGCTGGGCAGGCTGGAGGTAGAGCTTATAGAAGCGATGCTTATTGCTCGTATTGTCTAGGGGCTGGCTTGAGTGTAGACGATCCAGGCGAGCCTTAGCGTAGGCGATGGGGTCGGCGCTCATAGCTACGACAGTCGAAGCTACCTTCTGCGGGCTGTAAGCTACCCCTGTGGTGTAGAGCTCTCCATTGATCTTCTCCGAAGCGATCTCCTCGGCGAAGTTGTCGATACGCTCTACCTCCTTATCCGTATAGGGCTTGGTGAGGATCGAGTCCAGGCGTAGCTCACGATGAAGACCAAGACCTACGGCGAGCTTCTTCACCTGTAGGCTCTGCACGTCCTTCTCCCGTGCATCCTTCAGGTCGTAGTACTTCTCTATCGCCTGCTGGAGATCGGTGAAGGTATGGCGGGTCTTGCTCTCGTCGAAGGCAGGCGTGATATAGGAGATGAGGCTCGCATAGGAGCGGCGCTTCGCCATCATGCTCTCCCCTATATTACCTATAGTATAGTAGTAGAAGTGAGGCAGGGGAGCTACCAGTGCTTCGCCCCAGTCACTAGCGCCGAGGGCTACCTGCTTCTGTGGGGTGAACTCCAGGCTACCATGCGTACCGAAGTGCAGAAGGGCATCTGCCTGGAAGGTGTGTCGTGCCCAGAGATAGGCAGCGATATAGGGGTAAGGAGGTGGAGCACCTGCCCCGTGGACGATGGCGAAGTTGTCACTACCTATACCCGCCACAGGCTGAGGGAGGATCACGACATTGCCATACTGGATACGGGTGGTAGCTAGCTCAGGTGTCCCTGCCTTCGAGCTACGCACCATGTAGGCCCCTGGGCTAGCTCCGTACTTGTCAGTAAGCTCCTTCAGTTGCTTGGGGGTCAGATCATGCTGGATCCACTCATCGAAGACGGCCTTACTCGTCCAGGCGGGATTCCCTGTCTGGAGGTAGTGCTCCATCTGCCCACCCGATATAGACTGGATGACGGGACCTTCGCGCATGATCTGCTCCTCGAAGGTCTTCTCATCGGCGGGAAGACCCGTGAGGTCATAGCCCTCGGAGCGAAGGCGCTGCAGGAAGTGGTAGAGCGAAGGGACGACCTCCAGCCCTTGGGCAGTGAGCGCCTCTTGGCCTGGTCCCTTGAAGTAGTAGATCGCTAGGCGCTTCTGGCTATTGGGCTTAGTCTGTAGGGAGAGGAAGCGCTGTACGAGTTCGGTGAGCTTCCTGAGGCGCTCAGGGATAGCCTTCAGTACATAGAGGCCATCCGCATTCTTCTCCTCGACGGTAAGCACATAGGGATAGATAGCACCATCTAGCTCAGGTACACCGATGGTCTGGGAGAGGAAGCTACCCATCATCCCCTGAGGGTCATTCTCCCACTCCTCTTGGCTCGTCATGAGCGTCAGCGGAGCGATGACGGGGATGTTCCGCTCTTTCAAGTAAGAGACCACCTGATCTCCGCCCATCATCGAGATACGTCCGTGGGGGAAGTGGATGATGAGGTCGGGCGAAACCTCCTTGATGAAGCGCAGACGATCGGCGAAGGAAGCGACAGGATAGACATTGAGCCCCACATGCTCGAGGCTGGTGATGAGGCTGTCGAGATTCTGCTTGTTCCCGCTGAAGGGGTCATTAAGACCTCCGATGAGAAGCACCTTCTTCGCCCCCTCGTGATAGTAGCCCATCTTCTTTAGATAGGCCTCATAGTCGGCGAGCTTCTCGAAGGCTACATTCTCGTCCAGATGATAGTAGACATTGGTCGAACTAGGGGCTACCGAATCAGGCTCAGGAGCGAACCAGCTCTTCCCGTCGATATACTTACGTATGTAGAGCGATAGGGAGCGGTAGTTCTTCTTGTTCCCGTTCTCCAGATACTCGGTGATCCGCTGGTCTTGGTGCTCGTCGAGGCTGGAGATCTTGTTCTCCTCCGTAGTGGCGTAGAGCACCTTGAGCTTGAGGCCTTTCTTGCCCAGCTCCTGTACTCGGGCTCGCTCTTCCTCGTTCCACTTCAAGCCCATCCCGAAGGCGAGCACACAGTCGTAGTCGTCGAACTTGTCGATCTCCGACTGCTTGAGTTCGTCGTAGCGTACGTACTTACTCCCGTTGGAGAGTATGATCCCCGAGGACTGATAGCCGGGGAAGTTCACCAGAGCAATGCGGGTCGTGGAGCCATAATGGTCCCAAGCGAAGTAGCCGATGAGGGCAACTAAAACGAGGGCAATCCCCCCGAAGAAGAAGCGTCTCTGACGGCTTCGACGAGGAGCATGATGCTTGTCACTCATAGGTAATCGGTGTATGTTGGTCTTATCTCTTGCGCTCTAAGTTCTCCCTACGGAGAGTTGCAAGCAAAGATACAGCCATCACCCTACCAGATAAATACCTAGGAGTAGGGATATATCACCCTTCAGCTCACCTAATTATAGGTAGCTCCCGCCCCTCTTCCCTACCCATCCCTCTATAGAATAGGGCATCTCCCCCACCCTTCTTCTGCCCAAAATCTTCCCCTCGGAGCACCGAGCGAAGGGCACTCCCAGTCCATCTCTCCGAACGACCCTTTTTGAAGGGACTGCTCCCCTTGGCGCCAGCCGGCTCCACAACCCGCTTTGCTAGGCCTCCACAAAAGAGGGAGAAAAAAACCTACGGTAGGTCGTCGATGCGACCCACGGTAGGTCGGTCAGACGACCCACAGTAGGTTTTTTCGGCGACCTACCGTGGATCGGTTTTTACCCCCTCCAGAGAGCCCATCCCAGAGGGATGAGAGAAGCAGTTTCGAAGGAATAGCTACCTTCAAGGCAAAGAACCCATCTTCCCCGAGGGAAAGTATTAGCCTTCAGAAGACAAACGCAGACAATCACCCCGCTTACGGGGAATATCAACACAGCATACGCCCGAGCCTATGAAACGCCTCCTCATGCTCCTCATCCTTCTTCTCCTTTCCTTTGAGCAATCGGTTGATGCCCAAAGGAGGAAGAAGCCCCTAGACTCCCTACCCGACACGGTCTATCTCCTGAATCACTATCAGAAGAGCCCGCAGTGGAAGCACAGCTCACTCCGAGCAAAGACTCCAGCAAACGCTCCCCGCAAGACCCGCAATTATGGTTGGGACTTCCTTGCCCCTGCTTGGCGTGGGGTGCAGGACTCCATCGACGTACCCGCCTTCCGCTACCACTTCGGGACCTTCGGAGACTATGGATCGTTTGAGTTTGGCTTTGACCACTCTCCTCTCTACATCAGCTTCTACGTGCGAGACGAGCCGACGACACTAACGGCCGACTCGCTGAAGACCCTCCACTTCACTTCGATGAATGACCTAGAGGATTTAGTCTCTATATCGCGAAGGAGGATGAGGAAGCTACCTAGTACCATCTTCATCGTGCACGTGACTCGGGGTGGGGTACGTATGTATCGGACCTTCGAGACGCAATGTAACCAAGGAGATATATGCTATGTAGAAGTGCCAAGATTCATCAACCCGGATGCTATAAGAGCATCCAATGCCGTCGTCCTCAAATATGGTCAAGACTTCTGTCTGGATGATCCAGAATACCCCACCACTCCCGAGCTTCGTAACCATGCCTTGGAGACCTCACGTCGCATCATGAAGTACAAGCATGATGTCGAGTGGATCCCCTACTTCACCCGATACCATAGAGGGAAGTACTACTAAAGATAGCTCCAAGAGAAAGGGGCTATCTCCCCCCTAAAATTGGCAGGCATTCCCAAGCCTGTCTGACGGCCAAAAGTAGGGGGCAGAGGCAGAGGGAAAAACCTAGGACTTTCCACCCGTACAATTCCCCCAAAAGAAGGAGGGTCACAGATCCCCTCGAAAAAAACCTACGGTAGGTCGTCGATGCGACCTACCGTAGGTCGGTCAGACGACCCACAGTAGGTTATTTCGGCGACCTACCGTGGATCGTTTTTTGTCCCCTCCAGAGAGCCCATTCCAGAGGGGTAAGCAAAGGCTCTAATGAGGCTCGATTTTTCTCCTGGGGGAGGGAGCGAGGAGGGCTGTCTTTTCCTTTCGCCCCACCCTCCGAAGAGGAGTCGAAGGGCCTCAGACGAGACAATTTACCTTCTCTAGGGTAATTTATCGAGAAGAACCACACAAACAACCGAGTATTTCCTTATCTTTGCGACATGAGAAGCCCCTTATTTAATAAATACATCGCCGAGGGGCTCTAGTTTTATAAAATCAACATCCACTCCAATGGGTAACATCCTTACTAGCCTAGCTAAGCGACTCTTTGGATCTCAGTCGAATCACAGCAAGACTGAGAGCACACAGCACCCTGCGTCCCCTACGACCGAAACCGCTACCAGCCAGTCACACACGACCTCTACCACGTATACATCCGTCTCGCTCGAGCATATCGACCTACCGACACCCCCCCCCTTCGGCACCCGCACACTCCGGGAGGTGCACGCCCTGGCTGAAGCAGGCGATGCAGAAGCTCAGTACCTGCTCTTCGACTACTATTCCTCCGGTCATGAGGCAGAGGCTGACCGTCCCGCCCTTGAGTGGCTCGTCAAGGCTGTCGAGCAGGGGTATCCCCATGCGCTCTACACGAGTGCACTGATCCAGATCCAGGAGAAGGCAGGTGAGGGCGTACCGCCCAAAGCGCTCTTCTACCTCGAGGCTGCAGGTGAGCGAGGCTTCTCCGATGCCTATCTACAGCTCTATCATCTCTATCTAGAGGGGAAGGGTGTAGAGCAGAACGAAGATACCGCCCTCACCTACCTGAAGAAGGCGATGGAGGCTGGTTCGGGTCCCGCTTACCTCATCGTAGCTAAGAGCTTCCTCCCCGGAGGTGGAGGCCCGATTGACTACGACGCTTCGTACTACTATGCCGACCAAGCTGCTCACCGTGGATGCTACGAGTCGGTAGAGCTGATCATCCATCTCCTCGAGGAGAACCTCGTATCAGGCGACCATACTGAGCTACTCCGCTACTGGCGTCGCCAGCTACGTCCGGTACACGACCCCATTATATAGGCCCCTACTACACCCCCAACACCAACGCACACTAAAGGCTACCCCTCACCGAGTGGAGGAGTAGCCTTTAGTTATTGGATCGGATGGAGGGGAAGACCTCGAATGAGCAGAGGACTTCCCCCGAAGACCGAGACTTTGACGAAGGGCGAAGAGCTGAGCGCTAACTTAGGCGCCTTCGCTACTCTTCCTCGGGCCAACCCTGTGCCCTCAGGCGAAGCTCTGCCCCGTCGGGCGTGACGAGATAGCAGCCCTGCGTCTCGGGAGTCACATGCCCGATGATGTGGATACCTTCGAGCTCCTTGAGTCGGTCAAGTTCGGCGAGCGGGACGGTGAAGATCAGTTCGAAGTCCTCCCCACCATTCATCGCTACGGTCGTGGTAGACATCTTGAGTTCCTCGGCCATGCGCAGGGTCTCGATATCGATAGGTAGGCGGTCTTCGTAGATGCGTATCCCTACGCCACTCTCCTTAGATATATGGAGGAGCTCGGAGGCCAGCCCATCGGAGCTGTCGATCATAGCCGTGGGGCGCAAGCCCTGCTGAGCCAGAGCAAGGACAATATCCTGGCGTGCCTCGGGACGAAGCTGACGCTCGAGGATGTACTCATGCTCAGCGAAGTCCGGCTCGAAGTCCCCTTGCTCTCCGGCGAAGACTCTCTTCTCACGCTCCAGGAGCTGTAGACCCATGTAGGCCGCCCCGAGGTTCCCTGTGACACAGATGAGATCCGTGGGCTTAGCGCCACTTCTCCTCACGATCTCTTCGGGACGAGCAGCCCCTAGGCAGGTGATGCTGATACAGAGGCCCGTGAGGCTCGCCGACGTATCGCCCCCCACGAGATCTACCCCGTAGCGCTCACAGGCCAGACGAAGCCCTGCATAGAGCTCCTCTAGATCTTCGACAGCAAAGCGTGCCGAGACCCCGATCGAGCAGGTCAGTTGCTGGGGATGGCCATTCATCGCATAGATATCGGAGAAGCTACCTACGGCGGCCTTGTAGCCTAGGTGACGTAGTGGGGTATAAGTAAGGTCGAAGTGGATCCCCTCCAAGAGTAGATCCGTCGTGAGGAGCGTCTGTAGTCCCTCAGGATAACCAATGACAGCTGCGTCATCCCCCACCCCTAGACGGGAGCTCTCATGATGGAAGGGGAAGTCCTTAGTAAGACGCTTGATGAGGGCAAATTCCCCCAGGGAAGAAATCTCTGTTCGTGACATAGTGAATGATGGGATACGAGGGTGCATGAAGGGGGAAGCTAGTAGCAGTAATCCCCTTCCCTCCCTCTAGAGCTAACTCCTCAGCGAATGAGGGAGTGCGATAGCGACCTTCTCGATCATCTTACGGAATTCCTCAGGTCGGTAGAGGATCTGCGTCTCGATGGGAAGGTAATAGAGTGCCTGCTGAAGTTCGGCGGGGAGCTCTCGGAAGTGATCGGTCAGACGCACAGCGTCCTTCTCCGTACAGAGGATGTAGAGCGGGGCTGAGGGCTTCGATGCCTTAGCCTCCCGCCATGCGGAGAGAATCGCCTCATAGTCTCGGTCTCGGAAGTGATGATGATCCCTATAGACGAGCGTGTCTACCAGCTCATAGTGCTCCCTGAGATAAGAGAAGAACGGCTCGGGAGAGGCTATACCCGACAGCCCAAGGAGACGGGCACCTTCCTCAAGGGGTGTACCCTCCTCACCGAGGAGCGTGCACACGGCACGAGGCTTCTGATAGTCGATACGAGAGAAGAAGATACGCTGGTGGGGATAGAGGGCAAGGTTGCGCTGCATGATCCTCAGCGTGATGGGTTGCATATCCTTCGGACACTTAGTGAGGACGATGCAGTCTGCCCGGTAGCGTGCGATGGATGGTTCGCGGAGATCGCCCACGGGGAGCAGTCGATCCTCATGAAGTTCACGCTGGGCATCTACCAAGAGGATGCTGAAGGACGGGTGGACATATCTGTGCTGGAAGCCATCATCCAGCAGGACTACCTCGGGGCGCTCATGGGGGGGAAGGCTCATCAGGTAGGCCATAGCCCGACGGCGATTACCATCGACGACGAATCGCACCTCGGGGTACTTCTGCTTGATCTGCTTGGGTTCGTCCCCGACTTCGCTCACGGTAGAGCTTAGCGAGACCTCCTGTAGACCTCGGGTCTTTCGCTTGTAGCCTCGGCTGATGACGGCTATACGGTGTCGGGAGCGAAGTATGGAGATGAGGAGCTCGACATGAGGGGTCTTCCCCGTGCCACCCACGGTGATGTTGCCGACGCAGATCAGTGGGATCGGATAAGTCTGCTGCTTGAGTATCCCTTGGTTGAAGAGGAAGTTGCGCAGATTGACCCCCGAGCCATAGAGCCAGGAGAGGAGGTAAAGGAGCGGGTTGTTACTTCTCTTCATGAGGGGAGCGGACGGTGGGGCAGAAGTCCCGGGATTAATAGGGGGCGTACTCGTAGGGCAAGCGAGCCTGTACCCCACTATACTGATAAGTCATTCGGACGAACTCTCGGAGCTTCTTCTCCTCGTCGCTCATGAAGCAGCCACGTAGACGTGCCGTGAAGCGATCCGCACTCTTAGAGTCGAGGAGCTGATCGAAGAAGCTACGAGAGGTCTGGCCATAATCGACGGCATAGTCCTTCGACAGACCAGCCAGACGGGCAGCCAGACGTATAGCATCCTCTAGGCCACCCAGCTCGTCGACCAGACCCAACTCCTTAGCCTTCGCACCGAGCCATACCCGTCCCTGCCCGATGGAGTCTACACGAGCTACGGAGAGATCTCGCCCTGTAGAGACACGGGAGAGGAAGGTCCTGTAGCCTCGCTCCACCTGGCGCTGGATGAGGAGCTTCTTATCCTGAGTCATGGGACGAAGGATGGTAGCCATCGGGCTAGAGAGCTCCATATCGGCATAGGGAGAGGTCTTGACGACGTCGACGTTGACACCGATGCGTCGGGCTAGCTCCGAAGCGTCGGGGATGATCCCGAAGATCCCTATGGAGCCGGTGAGCGTCACGGGACTAGCGACGACAGCATCAGCGGCCGATGCGATATAGTATCCCCCAGATGCCGCCACATCGCCCATGGAGACGACGATGGTCCTACTCTTCCTAAGCTCATAGACTTCGTGCCAGATCTGATCGGAGAGGAAGGCACTTCCCCCAGGGGAATTGATACGCAGTACGATCGCCTTAGCCTTATCGTCCTCCCTTAGTTCTCTCAGTCGCTGGGCAAGCTCCTGCGTGATACCTTCGGAGCTAAGCGGATTGTCCCCGATCTCGCCTTCGGCATAGACGACGGTGACGACATCCTCCTTACTCTTACGTGTAGCGTCCAGTGGGTCTGGGGCATTCACCAGATCGGCCAGCGTGACTACGTGCAGATCCTTCGGTGAAGAGACTCCTGCACGTCGGGCGATGAGCCCCTCGACGTCCAGGCGGTAAGCCAGCGTATCCACCAGACGGCGACGCACGAAGGTCTCCGCCTCCGAGAAGGCTAAGCCTTGGTCGGCGAAGGAGCGCAAGCTATCGACGGGGATGGAGCGTGAGGCGGAGACTTCCCTGAGGATGAAGTCCCAGAGCCCTGACAGGTAGACAGAGATCTGCTCCCGATTAGGTTCGCTGAGCTGATCGAGGATGAAGGGCTCCACAGCGCCCTTGTACGTGCCGACCTTGAAGACCTGAGCCTTGAGGCCGAGCTTCTCGAGCGCTTGGTGGTAGAAGAGTGATGAAGAGGCAAGCCCCACGAGCCCCACAGAGCCCTCGGGATTGAGGATAAGCTGGTCGGCGACCGAAGAGAGATAATAGGCCTTCTGATCGTAGCTATCGGCATAGGCGACGACGAACTTCCCCGAGGAGCGGAAGTCTAGCAGAGCGGCTCGCAGATCGGCTGTCGAAGCCATCCCTCCGCTGTAGCTATCGAGATTGAGGTAGATACCTCGGATGCGGTCATTCGCCTTAGCCTTGCGGATCGCAGCGAGGGCCTGCGTCAGGGAGATGGACTGCTCTCCCTCGCCACGACTGGGGAGGAAGGTCGACCAAGGGTCTTCGGTCACCAGCTCGGAGATGGAGCTGAGGTTGATCTTGAGCACGCTATTCTCCTCGATCGTCTTAGGCGCACTCTGGGAGAGGAGGCTCCCGATCAAGAGGCTAAGGAGGAAGAAGAAGGCGAGGACGGAGAAGACGATGCTCGCTGTCAGGCCGCCGACGAAGGTCGCCAGGACGGTCTTCCAGAAGCCAAGGGGCTTACGACTAGGCTGGAGTGGTTCATCCATGAGGGTATGGAGCTAGGGGGCGAAGGTGTATGCTTAAACTGATGTGTACAAGTGAAGACTGCAAACCTACAGCCTTACCTACAAATATAGTGAATACTTGGAAGTTTCCCTTATCCACGCTCCTACACCTCCAGCGGCTACTGAAGAAAAAATCGTCCGCTACAGGGAAAAAATCGTCCGCCACCCCACCCAAGAAGTAAATATCCGCTCTGTAATCAACTGATTCACAGAGCGGATATTTCCACAGATTGTACCCAGAGCCGGAGTAGCGCAAAAGGTGCAACACACGGCGATACTACGTAGGTTAGCGGAAAGTCGCTGGTTTTTGCTTGGTGAAGTCGGCGACACACGGCGGTAGGTAGTCGCTAAATGGACGTGGATTCGTCCGCTAATCGTCCGCTGGGACATTGTGCAGCGGACGATTGAACTTAGCCATCTCTTGGGCTTTGAGTTGGTCGGCAATCGCTATGTATGGTCTTATGGTCGCCTCTGTCTTATGTCCTGTGTACTTACGGATGACCTCCGAGGGGATACCGAGGGTAAGTGCGGTGACGACGAACGTGTGGCGGCCAACGTGAGAGCTCACTAGGGCGTGCTTGGGGTAGGTCTCCTCGATGCGATCCGCCCCCGAGTATCGTAGTCGGGTGATTGGGGTATCGATGCCCGCCTGCTCGGCCACAGACTTAATGATTCGGTTAAGGCGCTGCTCGGCCATCGGAGGGAGGGCACGGTCTCCGTCGAAGGCCTCTTTTTTGTAGCGTTGCAGTATGTCTCTGGCGTAGTCGTTGAGCGGTATCTCCGTGTAGCTATCCGTCTTTTGGCTGAAGAAGCGTATTACCTTTGACGTCACGTCCTTACGCTGGAGGCGCTGTAGATCTCCATACCGCACGCCCGTGAAGCAGAGGAAGCAGAAGAGGTCACGGGCGACACGCTCAGAGTGCAGGGCTAGCCTCATGGTGTATATCTTGCTAAGCTCTCCCCATGTGAGGTAGACGTCAGAGCGATCAGAGTCTGTCCCCTTTAGGCGGAGCTCAAAAAACCTCTGGTAGTCCTTGCTGTAGACCCCCGCCTTGGTCGCCCACCGGAGGAAGCTCTTCAGCAGGCGGAGCGTCTTATCGATCGATACGTTTTTTAGCCCCCTCTTACGTGACAGGTAGGAGACTAGGTCTATCACCCAGCGTTCGTCTATATCGTCCAGCGTAGCACCCGCTTTGTACTTCTCCAGGTGCATACGGGCGGTGCGTAGGTTGGCTAGATGTCTGTCGCCCCACCCCCGTCTCATCAAGTCTGCAGCTACGTAATCGTCCCATAGGTCGAGGAGTCTGCTATATTGACCATGAGGAGGCGCTGACGGCAACGGCTCTAGCTCAATACCAAGCCTGCTACTGAGGATCTCCGTGTACTTCGCTTTGAGTTCGTCGGGCGTAGGGAGGCGCTCCAGATCCTCGTAGTAGGAAAACGCCACAGCCAAGCTCTCCTCCGCCAGCTGTATAGACCTGTTAATCGCAGCTGCTGGAGTGTGCTCCTCCCCGTGCGTCGTATTCTTCACACAGCGCTCGAGCTCCCTGCTCCATTTGCGGGGGTCAGCCCTGTGGCCGATGAAGATGCTGGTCACGTAGCCATGTCCGTAGCGTATCCGGTAGCGTATTTTGTAGGTCTCCCAGTCTTTCTGAGTGTCGAGCAGGAAGTGGCAGGTGCGCTTAATTGGGATCATACGTTTGTGTCCTGTTGGGGTTGGTGAAGAGAAGAAAACCATATCGGTGACGTCACCGATATGGTTTTCATGGTTTGGGCAGAGTTGTTGCGTATTATGCAACAACAGGGCTAGAGATCGGAGGCCTTCAGGCTGTCCAGCTTCCTACTGAGCGCTATATCCTTGTAGGATAGGAACGAGTATATAAACTCCTTCTTTTGATCTTCGCTGTACACATACACGTGGACTAGCTCCGTGTTCGGGTCGGTTACTCTGTAGCCTTCGTAGCCCATGTTCTCTAGGCTTTCGCCTTTTTCGTACTTCTTCAGCAGACCAAGGTTCACCCTGTCAGCGTCCGCCCTGTCGGGGAACAGGGCGGAGTAAGAAGACAATTTGCCTTCGAAAAATATGAAGAGCACCGACGCCTTAGTCTGAGCGAATGGAACGCCCTCGACGACTAAAGACGTCTCCCACTCAGACGGATGATCCTGCTTTTTGATCTCAGCGCCGACCTCTACCATTTTGGCCTTGACCTCTTCGATGGTGGACTTGCCTAAGACGCACCCAAGGATCGTACGTGTGATAGGTGCACCGCTTCTCTGGGCTGTAGCACTCGTTACTACAGAGGTGAGGATTAGTATGGAGGCTAGTAGTGTGTAGACGTGCTTCATGTCGCGCGAATCTCCAGATTATTGCTTATTGGTTGTGCTCTCCTCTTCGTTAGCTGTTGAGATTAGTTCTTTCCAGTCGGGGAAGACTATCATTAGCTGATAGTCTAGCAGATCGGCCTTCCGCTTCAGGGATGATTTCCAAACCAGAAGGACTGGAGATGTTACCATCGTGGGGATCGATGAGCAGACCAGCAGCATGTTATCATAGGAGAATCCTGCAAATAGTATGCATAGGCTAATCACAATGATGAACCCGAATAATAGCCCGAGCAGACCTGCTGCCTCCCTTAGATTATCGTTCTTCACGAACCCGTTGAGCACAAACGTGCGACGATCTGTTTCTCTCAGCTCCTGTATACGAGGAATGTTGTAGTTGTACTGCATGTTAACTTATATTAAATGTGACACTAAAGCATTTGCTTCTCCATAAAAATCAGTCGGTTAGTTTATCCACTAGTCGCATCAGGTTGGCAATCTGCTCATCCTTTGCTCCCATCATGCTGAGGTATCCCTCACGTATACGATTGATGTGCGACTCGCTAGTGCCGTTGGTGATACTTACGTCTCTCACGTTAGAGCCAGCGCCAACTCCGTCACGCCCGATACTGATACCGCCTGAATTGGAGGTGATGTGCATGTCTCCTACGCCTCTCATCAGCCACTCGGCGGATATATCGTGGTACTCATCTAGTATATGTACGATCTTATCAGAGCTCAGCGTCCCTGCAAGCTCATCCACAGACCCGACCGCTAGCCCAAACCGCTTCTCAAACTCCTGAGACGTTAGCCCCTTCTCTGTGGCGAGCGCCCTCATTCTTTCCATTAAGTGCTCCATACGCTTATCGTGAGGTGAGTGCCGTGGTTAGTTTGTCGATCTGAGCGAGTAGGCTCTCTATTGTCCTGTCCTTGACCTGTAGCTGTGCTCTCATCGTCTCCAGCTCTGTATGCTCCTCTTCGGCTACCGAGGCGGTGTGCACAGACACGTTGCCACGTGCGGATACGTCTCTCATCTGCACAGAGTGATGGCTACCCGTCTGAGTGGTTGCCCCCGTGAGCATATCTCCCTCGCCCGTGAGTAGCCAAGAGAGCGACACAGATGGGTACTTCGCAACAATCCTGTGCGCCAAGTCCCCTGAGACTTTCTTGGTCTTACCCGTCTCTATATTCTGTATCCTCTTATAATCGACCCCCACGCTATTCGCCAAAGTAGGTGATTTTATTCCTAGATGCTGTAGCAAGCTAGACAAAACAGCTGATCCGATAGTCTTTTCATCCACAGCCATAAGCCACGACTAAAAATTTTTCCGCACTGATAATCAGGTAGTTTCGCCTGCGGTGGTAACAAAAACACCCATAACGTTTGGAGATAGGAATAATTGTTCCTATCTTTGCAGTGTAGTTCGAAAGGAGCTACTGGAAATACTCCGAAATCGGAGGAAATTCCGAAGCAAATATAGTGATAATCTAGCACCTGCTATATGGCTGAAATTAAAGTACCAAAGAGCCATGCAGAGAAACTCGATGCAAGGGCTCTGAAGTTGCAACAAGATTACCAGCAACTAAGAGGGACTGGGAAGGGTGCTTGGCAATCGAAACAGGCCTTACGCAAGAAGTACAAGATAGCGATGAGCACCGTGTACGAGGCTCTTAAGCGAGCTGAGCGCCTCTCTACCGAGAGATAGACCTCAGCCCTACCATAGGGCAACAGCGGTCTTTGACATACTGATATAGCAACGATGGATCAACAAACAACATAGTGATTAACCCATCGCTGGTAGAGCCTGAGCAATAAGAGCCAGGTGCAAGGCGGAGGCCACTAGGCAGGCCGTCCACTGCGGGGAGCGAAACCTCCTACCAGCACAACACAGCAACACAGAGAAAATGAAAGCGAACAAAAAACACTATCCGAACGAAGTCAACGACGTGCTGAGTCTCGTAAGAGACGCTATAAGCAAGGGCAAGCCCGTAATGCTGGCTAGTGATCTCCCAGACGTACCTGCTAGGATGATGGATGCAGACGACATCAATGCAGACATGATAGACCTACTCTCCAAGAGTACCTACTCTAGAGATCTGGTTTGCTCCGGGGTGTCTGAGGGTATAGATATGCTACCAAGCGCAAGGCGTGCCTTTATCGGGTGCGGGATCAAGAGCCCCATTATCCACAACTTCGCTATAGATGACCTAACCCTAGGACAAAGGTACACCTGCCAGATAATCATGGACTACGAGATTGTAGACTATATAGATCGAGGCATGGAGATTACTCCAACCCCAGATCGTATAGAGCAGCTTAGACCACTGCTAAGCATACGCTGGTACTACGAGTCTGAGCACGTGTGTAAGGCGGAGATATTCCGATCCGAGACAGACGTTACCGAGGCCATGATCATGAGGTGGATCGGCAAAGACGCAACGAGGTTTAGAGCTGTCTCGTTCCAGCGCAGTCAAACGCCCGGAGGGTATAGACACGTGTTGCCTTTCTCCGACAGCATGGAGGAGGCTAAAAAGGTGGTCGAAGACTACGCACTCACCTGTCTAGCCGGAATGCTTAGTAGATGACAACCGAAATATCAATGGCAACAACAAGCAACAAGCAAGGGCTCACGGAGCTCACAAACCAAGAGCTCCTAGATATGGAGCACAACCACCGAGTGCACCTAGACTATCTCACCGGGGACAGAGCCCCGAGCAGAACGAGACAGATTAGGCGTAAGATCACCTCCCTCGAGGGCAACCTCAAGAAGATCGGCAATGAGATAGAGCGGAGGGGGCTCAGAGAAGACTAACCAACAACACATACGATTATGACACAAGAAGAACGTACAGCTCGAATCCAGGAGCTAGAGAAAGAGCTAGGACAGCTCAAGAGAGAAGAGCAAGGGATATGCGATCCCGAGAGGTTTCACGATGAACGCCTGAGGATTCTTGGCGAGGCTGCCGAAAAGATTAGAAGCCTAACCAAGGAGGGCGATAAGTTCACGATGTTTATCTCTGCGACTTCGAGCAATGACAAGCAAGCGGTAATTGCAGGCTCAGGTAGCTTACTCGATTTAGCCGCCTGCATATCGTTGGGGATAAAAGAGCTCGGGGAAGAACTTCGCCTGTCTGTCATCACAATACTGAGACATATTTCCACCAATCCCTTCAGATGATACGACTCAAGCCCAAGAACAGCAAGCAGACCTACAGGGCTTCGCTGATACTCACGATCATTTCCTTTGCGCTGTACGCTGTGGGCATTCGCCTTGACGACCCCGTGTGTAGCTTCCTTCAGGTGGTGTTCCCAGCCTACCTGCCCTTCCTCATTCGAGAGACATTCACCCCTATGGGTGACGACTACTAGCCGAAAGGCTAACCCTATCGTCGACAATCAGGCGTGTCGGCGATGTGATTAACCATCATCAGGTTTAGTTAAACAGGCGGGGCAAACCCGAGAGGGCTAACCCCGACGAAAAAGTGAACAATCCAATCGGGCGTGTTGGCGGTACTACCGCAAGGGCTGTGCGTGCTCACCTAACGCCTTAGCGCACAGAACACCCCTCCTCGGACGGCACGCCCGAACAAAGTAATCAACGTAATACATAGACAACAACAATGAGGACAATCAAACTGCTATCCCTCTCGATGGTCGGCTTCCGTGGAGCTACGGAACAGACTACCGAGTTTTCCCCCAAAGAGACCATAATCTCAGGGGGGAACGGCACTGGGAAGAGTCGACACTTCGACGCTTTCCTCTGGCTGATCTTCGGAAAGGATGCCAGAGGGCGAAAGGACGAGGGAATTAAGACCTACGACCGAGACGGCAACACGACAGACAAAGCCCCGTGCGAAGTGTCCGCCGTGCTGGAGGTAACCGACGACGACCACACGGAGAAGCTAGAGCTAAGAAGAGCCTTTGTCGAGGACTGGGTCAAGCCCCGAGGACAGACAGAGGAGGTGATGCGAGGCAACCACACAGAGTGCTGGTGGAATGGATTACCCGTAAACGTTACCGAGTACACCAAGCGTATTAACGCTATCATCGACGAGACCACCTTCAAGCTCTTGACCAACCCCGAGTACTTCCCCTCGCTCAATTGGCAAGACCAGCGTAAAATCCTCTATATGGTAGCGGATACGCCGAGCATCGAGGAGATCGCCAAGCAGTCCGACAAGTGGATGGAGCTCATAAGAAATCTGGGAGGCAAGAGCCTAGCCGATTACAAAAAGGAGCTAGCCGTGAAGAGGAGAAAACTCACTGAAGAGGGGCATAAGATACCTCAGAAGGTTGAGGGTATCCTAATGGGACTCCCCCAAGTTAACTGGGCTAAGAATGAGCTGGAGGAAGAGCTAGCTCAGATAGATAGAGACAATGAAGAGATAGACAAGGCTCTAGCAAGCATCGCCGAGCGATCAAGGCAGGTGAATGCCGAGCGGGCAAAGAAAGAGGATCAGGTCGAAGAGCTACGACGACAGCAGAGAAGACTCATCTCAGAGGAGAAGACACGTGCCGAAGAAGCTACCTACGCTAACGGGGAGAGTAGGCGAGAGCTGGAGAGTGAGATACGAAGGAAGGAGCGAGAGAAGGCGGACTATGAATACAACATTAAGAAAGCCAAGGCTCAGATCAATGATGTAAACAGCAACGTCGAGAAGCTGGAGAAGAAAGTCAAGGACATCAGAACCTCTTGGCTGGAGCGATATAAGTCCCAGTACAGCGGAGAGACCACCTGCCCACACTGTCACCAAGAGTTGCCACCAGAGCAGACACAGAAGGCTCATGAGATCTGGGAGAGGCTCAAAGGAGAGTCACTAGAGGCGCTCAAGGGGCAAGGAGAGAGGGCTAAGCAAGACCTAGAGGACTATAAGGCGAGAGTTAAAGAGCTTGGCGGGAAACTGGACGAGAACCAGAAGAAGGCTGAGGCCATAGGCGAAGAGATCGAAAGAGACAAGGAGAAGCTCGAAGCCATGCCCGAAGCGGACGTAGTCGAACCACGCCCATCCGAAGAGCTCGAAGGATACGCCGAACTGGAAGAAGAGATCAAGAAGCTATCCGCAGAGCTAAAAAGTGAAGGGGATAAACCCGAAAGCACTGAAGACTACACAGCAAGAAGGAAGAAGCTCACCGCACGAAGAGACGAGATTAAAGCCCAGCTCTCCAAACAAGAAGAGAGAGAGCGCCTAATCAAGAAGAAGCGAGACTTAGAGGACGAAGGAAGGAAGATCGCACAGCTTATAGCAGACATAGAGCTTGAAGAGAATGTCGCTAACGAACTCACGAACCGACAGGTAGAAGAGAGCGAGCGCAAGGTGAACACTCTCTTCCATGGCGTCACCTTCCAACTCTTCGAATACACCATAGAAGACAAGAACAAGGAGTACCCCATCGAGACCTGCAAGATGCTAGTCAACGGAGTACCCTTCGGAGTAGTCAACTACGCATCGAGGGTAAATGCAGGGCTGGAGATAATACGAGTGCTCTCTGAGCACCTCGGAGTGTCCGCCCCCGTCTTCGTCGACAATCAGGAAAGCGTCCAACACACCCCCGTAGACATGCAAGCTCAGATGATCAAACTCCGAGTCACCGACGAAAAGGAGCTAGTAATCACACATAACAACTAACAAGTATGACACCTCAAACAACAAGCGCTGTGCCCGCTGTGGCAACAGCGAAAACGAGATCAATCGGCATCGACTTCTGCGATCCGACCCAAATCGAGTCAGCGCAAAGATCTGCCGTTTTGCTATCTACATCAGACCTTGCACCAAAGCAGTACCAATCAACTCCAACTACGAAGGAAAAGGCGATAGCAAACTGCGTGATAGCACTAGACATCGCCAAGCGAACAGACACGAATGTGCTCATGGTAATGCAGAACCTATACATCGTGCAGGGGAAGCCATCATGGAGCGCAAGATTCCTGATCGCAACGGTCAACGAGTGCGGTCGATTTGAGCCGATCAAATACCGCCTTAGAAACCTCGGGAGAGTTGGCGTAGTCAACGGGAAAGACTACGGGGATCTACCCAACCTAGAGTGTGTAGCATACACTAGAGCTAAGGGTAGCAACGAAATCCTGGAGTCAAGTCCAATCACCATAACCCTAGCCATTTTAGAGGGATGGTACGAAAAACCAGGGAGCAAGTGGAAGACGATGCCCGAGCAGATGCTTCGATACCGAGCTGCGTCTTGGTGGACTAGCGTATATGCACCTGAGATCTCTATGGGCTTCAGAACTAAGGAAGAAAACGAGGAGATCATAGAGGACGCAGACTATGTAGACGTAACACAAGAGGTTGCCAGAGAGGTCGCCAACGAAACAGCGTCTACGGAAATCGACTTCGACCCAGAGACGGGTGAGATCTCAGAGAGCCCGACAGCCAAAGAGAGCTACGAAGCGCCACAGGCAACAGCTCAGGCACAGGAAGAACCCCAAGCCCCCTTCTAGCGATGACGCTCTTAGTCCTTGGCTCTAGCAGTTCAGGCAATGCCTACCTGCTTCGATCCTCCACGGGGGAGATGCTCCTCATAGAGTGCGGTGTCAAGCGGTCGCTACTGCTGGATGCCTTGGGCTATGACCTGCTTAACCTCTCGGGATGCCTCCTCTCTCACGAGCACGGAGACCACTCCCGAGAGGCGAAGTGGGTAATAGATCGGAGCATACCACTCTACTGCTCACGGGGGACAGCCGAAGCGATAAAGCTTTCAGACAGCCACCTGATCAGGTCACTAGTAAGCAAGACCCCAGTCAAGGTAGGGAGCTTCTCAGTGCTCCCCTTCGACGTTAAGCACGACGCAGCAGAGCCCCTCGGCTTCCTCATCGACCACCAAGAGATGGGGCGCTTGCTCTTTGTCACCGACTCCTACCTGCTCAAGTATAAGTTCAGCGGGGTGTCCCACTGGCTTATCGAGTGCAACTACAACCAAGAGATCCTACAGAGTAGGATGGACAGCGGTGCAGTGCACCCAGCTCAGTACAAGCGCACGCTAAAGTCGCACATGGGATACGACGCTTGCCTCAAGACGCTACAGGCTAACGACCTATCGGAGACAATGAGCATAGTGCTCATCCACCTATCTGATGGCAACTCCAACGCAGACAAGTGTAGAGAGGGGATAGCCAAGGCGACCAACATTCCCACCTACGTAGCTTCACCCAAGCTACACCTAACAATAGACAAAACTCCTTTTTGATATGGCCCTCACCTTCAACCTCTCCTACAGCTACGACCTATCCCGATTGCACCTACTTATTGACGAGTACGCAAAAGAGGGCAAGCGGGTAGAGCTACGTGAGGTTAAGCCCCACAGGTCGCTAAGGCAAAACGCCATCTTCCACCTATGGGTGCGGGTGATCGTCGACTCGGTGGGGTACTCCTCCTTTGAGGAGTGCAAGACCGACGTCAAGCGCTACCTGCTAGGTCAGCAGGAGCGGGTCAATCGACTAACAGGTGAGATAGAGCTTACAGACTACAAGACCTCAGAGATGAGTGCAGGCGAGATGAACAACCTGCTAGACAGGATGAAGACATGGGCTCTGCAAGATTTAGGCGTAACACTCCCGTCGCCGAACGAGAACGGGTACAGAGAATGCTGTGAGCATTATGGATACAATGACTAGCGAGATTATAGTACTCCGCCCTAGTGAGCTGGAGCTCATCGTAGAGAAGGCCGTGGAGAAGGCGCTCGCTCGGGTAGCACCAGCGAGTGAGCCTAAGAGCTCTTCGCCTAGCGTAATTCACGGCAGGGACAACGTCAAGAGATTCCTCAACGTCTCAGATAGGACGCTCAGAGACCGAGTGCGCCGATTCCCTACAGCCTTCTTCATCGATGGGCGCAAGACCTTCATCCTTAACGTGCTCAAACTCTATGAGCTGCAGCGCAATGAGGAGCGTATGATACACCCCTCAAAGAGGAGGGTCACCAAAAAACAACAAGCCCTATAGATATGTGCAGTCTATACATTCGTCACGACATAATGGCGAGCCACGACCTCAAGATCCGCACGCTAAAAGCCAGCTACGGGCTAGAGGGGATAGGGATCTATTGGTCTATTCTGGAGCTGATGGCAGAGAAATGCGTAAAGGAGGGTAGCGATACGAGTATGCACCTAGACACCTTCCTGATAGCTGGGATGATCGGACTAAATCCTAAAAGATGGTATCACCACATCTCAGACATCATAAGATACTTCGGGCTCTTCGAGATAGAGGTGCGAAAGGACGGACGAGAATACTTCTACTCCCCACGACTGAAGCGTGATTTCCATGAGGGGGTAATACTACGTGGTATAGCTCAGGCAACAGACGAACAAGGCGAAGGCTACACAGATGAGATCGGCACACCAAGGGTTAAGACAAAGCGAGAGCTAACAGCTGAAGCCCGCAAGGCTATGAGCGCTGGAGGGCGTAAGGGTAATTCTGGAGGGCGCCCCCGAAAACAAGGTAGAAACAAGGTAGACACCCCCGAAAACAAGGTAGAAAACAAGGTAGACGCCCCCGAA